>Ga0065714_10064473_pt1 | contig 60352 bp, 48 predicted proteins | sample MisRhiReplicate2_FD_59101 | JGI IMG/M metagenome (GOLD analysis project Ga0065714, IMG submission 59101) | Miscanthus rhizosphere microbial communities from Kellogg Biological Station, MSU, sample Rhizosphere Soil Replicate 2: eDNA_1 v2... | ecosystem: Host-associated > Plants > Roots >...
TACTATTATCCAAAACAATTTTTATTAATTTGGCAAAGATAAGTGTTTTGAAGATGATTAAGCAGCCCCCGTATTTAAAAAAAGGAGATAAGATTGCGCTGGTATGCCCGGCAAAGAAATTACCCAAACCTATAGACCATGCCATAGCACGATTAGAAAGCTGGGGTTTGGAGGTGATTATTGGCGATAGTGTATACGCAAGTCACCACCAATTTGCGGGAAGTGATGCTGTAAGGACTAAAGATATTCAGCGCTTTTTAGATGATCCATCTATAAAAGCCATTATTTCGGGCCGTGGAGGTTATGGCACCATCCGGATTATTGATGATCTAGACTTTACAGAGTTTAACAAGAATCCTAAATGGTTTGTAGGCTTCAGCGATATTACCGTATTGCTATCACACCTAATTGCGCAATGCAATAGCCAGTGCATACATGCACAAATGCCTTATACATTTGAGGAATCTACCCCAGAAGCTTTACTTTCTTTACGGAAGGCCTTATTTGGCGAAAAACAGGCCTATTTTTATCAAAGTTTGTTTAAGAACCGGGCAGGGGAGGCAACAGGAACTTTGATTGGTGGAAATTTAAGTTTGCTTACCATGGTACAGGGTTCTGTTTCGGAAATGGATTTTACCGACAAAATACTCTTTTTGGAGGATGTTGGTGAGCAGGAATACGGTATAGATCGCATGTTGCGTATGCTGAAGAGATCGGGTAAGCTACATGCTTTAAAGGGTTTAATTATTGGCGCCTTTAATGAAATTGAAGAAGAAAAGATCTCTTTCGGACAAACTGCTGATGAAGTAATTTGGGATATTGTTAAGGACTATGATTTTCCGGTCTGCTTTAATTTCCCAACGGGACATATCAATAACAACCTCAGTATGGTTTTAGGAGCTGAGGTGAGCTTAAAAATAGAAACAAATAACGTTCAATTTAAATATTTATAAAATGGCAATTTTAGACAATTTAGGAAAATACCGCAATACAGGCTTGTTGCTGATACGTATTGGTTTAGGTGTAATGTTTATTATTCATGGTTTCCCAAAACTTGCAGGCGGTCCAAATGGCTGGACTGGTTTAGGCGGAAGCATGAAAGTAATCGGCATAGATTTTCTACCTATATTTTGGGGCTTTATGGCTGCAGCTACCGAAACCTTTGGTGGGTTCCTTTTGATTGTAGGATTATTTTTCCGCCCGGCATTAATTTTATTAATCTTTACAATGATTATCGCTGCCCTCGTTCATTTTGGCAAAGGTGATGGCTTACAAGGTGCCAGCCACGCAATTGAATTGGGTATTGTATTTTTTGGGTTGATTTTTATTGGCCCGGGGAAATATAGTGTGGATAAGAAATAAGCTTAAATTCCTTCGCTTTAAAAAGAAAGGCCTGGAAAATTTCCAAGCCTTTCTTTTTTACAATTTATCCGGTAATGTTAATGGTAAAAAAGCGTTTTACCGTCTGTCCATTGCCGAGGGTCCCCGTAACTGTTAAAACAACTGATCCGCTTGTACCGGAGGTAGGGAGTGGAGCATCAGTCGCACCACGTAAATCTTTTACAAGCTTAGTAAAGGTATAAGAACCACCGCTTACCGTAGCTGTACCCAGATCATTAACCACTGTACCAGTTGATGTAGTAAACGAAAGTGTTTTTATATCTCCACTAAATGTAATTACGATGTTTACTGTTCCTGTTCCCTTAACAGCTGGTGTAGCGGCAGCATAACTAGAGTAAGTGCCAATAACTGTGCTTGTATTGCCGTCAAAAACAATTGTAGCGGGTACATCAAGTGTTTCTGGTTGTTTCGGGTCCTTTTTGCATGAGGCCAAACCTAGCACTGATGCAAATAATATGATTAAAATTCGTTTCATAGTTATTGATTATTTATCCCAAAATACAGATTTTACAAATACTGAAGGTCGGGCTGGTGTATTAGGATTATAACTTCTTTCGTTAAATGAATAAGGCAATATGCGTGGAATAGCTGTTGCTGGGTTTACTGGGGCTAGTACAGGAAAACCAGTTCTTCTCCAATCTGTCCATGGCTCAATGGCAACCCCAAAATTAGATACAAATTTTTCTTCTATAATTTTTTGGAGGGCATTACCTGTTGCCAAAGTTCCATTTGTTGAAGCCAGATAAGTAGCTAAACCGGCAGTTACAGCCGTAGCTTCTGTTCCATCTGAAAACTCTACTGCGTTTTCAAACGAAGCTGTTATACCCGCTTTGTAATAAATATCTGCAGTAAGTAAATCATTTCCTCCATTTGCTCTCGCAAAATATTCTGCCAAAATCAGATTTTGTTCAGCAAAAGTTAACATTCTTATTGGCGCTTCACCAGAGTATGCACCTGCAGAAAGCTTACCTCTAAGATAAGTGCTCATGCGCGAAAAAGCAGTACTTACCACTACATCACCATTGCCATTCGCCGCGCCAACATATACACCTCCCTGCAAGGTAAAAAATGAATTTCTTCTACTATCGTTCTTTGCATTCATCATATCTACCAAAGTTTTACTCGGAAAAAACTGGTTTGGTCTTGACCCCTCAAATTGGTGAATAGGGTTGGTTTGGTTGGCAGAACTTAAAAACTTCATTTGAAAATTATCGGTATTTCTCCTTAATAACTTATCAGCGGCCAATAGGGCTGTTATGCCTGTTTTAGCTTTTGTTGCATCTGCAGCGGTTCCGTTGGTAGAAAAATAATGGATATACATTCTTAATTTTAAAGCATTTCCAAAACGCTCCCATTTCTCCATATCACCACCATAAAACAAATCATCCGTTGCAGGGGCCAATAATGATGCTTTTTTGATATCTGCAATTCCCTCATCAATTAAACTAAACACATTATCATATATGGTTGACGATCCATCAAACTTAGGTTTTAAATTCGCTTCATAACCAATGGCTTCTGAATAGGGAAGATCTCCAAATGCATCCACATGGGTTTGATAAACATATGCTTTTACCAGCTCTGCAACGCCAGCATATTTTGGGCTTGTTGCCTTGGTTTTTTCGATCACTTTCTGTAAATCGGCCAGAGTACCTGCAAAAGTAGCTTCCCAGGTATTATTAATATCACTTTCACCTACGGCATATTTATCATATTGTGTTGGTTGGGCTGAACCACCACCCTGCGCAGCAAATTGCTGTACCCATAAAGAAGTAAAACGATGTATGTCGGAGCCCATTGTAAACCCTAGTCTACCCTGCGCCGCGGGCAAAATCAAACTTGCATCGGGATCTTTTAATCTTGTAGGATCATCGTTAATGTCTACAAATTTCTTGCACGAGCTTAGTCCTGTTATGGCTAGTGCCAATCCAAAAACTATTTTCTTTATATTAATTTTCATATTTAAACTCTCCTAATACTAAAATGATAATTTTAAAAATCCACCATATGTTCTTGTTTGAGGCTGGCCGTTATACTCAATCCCCTGCCCGTTACCAACACCCAAAAGGTTATTCTCTGGATCCAAATGAGGGAAATTAGGCGCATACATCAAAAGGTTTCTTCCTGTTAAACCAACATTAATTCCTTTTATAAAACTTAGTTTGTTTAATAATTTGCCTGGGATGCGATAAGATAGTGTCGCTTCCCGTAACCTGATCCAGGAACCATCAAAAACTGCATATTGTTGCGCTGCTGAAGAGTACAAATCGCTATAATATTGTTCAGCTGTAATCAATGTATTATTTGGTGTCCCATCAGCATATACAGCATTGTGTGTATATAAACGATCTCTATTTCCGGTTTCTGCAGCAACACCATATCTTCTTAAATCGGTAATTGTTCTCGAATAAATATCACCACCATAGCGGATATCTGCAAATAGGCTTAAGGAGAGGCCTTTATAAGAGAATGTTGTATTTACACCGCCTGTCCATTTTGGATTTGGATCGCCAATTGGCTGCAATTCTGCGGTATTGATCTGGCCAGAGCTCAACCTACCGTTAGCATCAACAACATCCTTACCATTAAGTTTTTTAAATACCTGACCGAATAGTGTTCCATATTGATATCCAGTAACAATACGGCCCTGTGGATTGGTAAAACCACCATTACCAATAAAAGGCACACCCGGTGCAAGTTCTACCACTTCATTTCTGCCTTTGGTAAAGTTTACAGATAAATCCCAGTTAAAGTTTGTAGATTTTATTGGCGTTCCACTGATCAACAACTCAATACCATGAGCTTTTAAGGTTCCGGCATTTAACAGGGTACTACTAAAACCAGAAGATGGCGCACTAGGGACAGAAAATATAATGTCGGTACTTTTGGTGCTGTAGTAAGCAACATCGATACTTAATCTATCTTTTAAAAGCTTAGCCTCTAAACCAACTTCTCTTGAAGCGGTGAATTCCGGTTTAATATTAATGTTACCAGCCGCATTTGAAAAAGTTTGACCATTTACCCCATTAAATGGAAAGATTAAATTTGGTCCGAAACCATCAGAAGGACCTGCAGTACCAAAATAGGTACCGGTACTGTAAATTGGTGCCTCTCTACCTACTTTCGCGTAGTTAGCCCTGATTTTCAAATAAGTTAAAATATCATTTTGTTTTAACTCAGGGAAAGCCTCTGTTGCAATAAAACTGGCATCTAATTTAGGATAAAAATAACTTCTTTTATCAGGGGCAAAGGTTGAAGAAACATCTCTACGTCCTGTAAACGACAGATATACAAAAGATTTATAATCTAAACTAATATCAGCATACACCCCCACCAAACTTTGTTCTCGTATAGTTTGAAGCGGAACATAAGTCAAGGTATTAGAGATATTGTAGTTATGTGCTGCCTGTATACCGTTTCCAGTTACCTGCAACTGGTCTGTTCTTCTGTAGTTAATCTCGTTACCCAACAAAAATCTGGCACCAAAGTCTTTTAAAAACCTTTTGTTGGCTACCAAATTGAAGTACGAACTTACTTCGCGCCTGTTGGTGGTGTTATCTATAATGGAACCTGCTCTACTTGCTGATTGGTTATTGTTAGATGATTTCTCATTAATTGTTTTGGATACATTGGTATATTGATCAATACCAATTTTATAATTAGCACTTAACCAGTCTGCTATTTTATAATCCAAACCAACATTACCAATGGCACGGTCTATCTTTTGTTTATATAAAACATATTTAATCGACCAGAGCGGATTATCCGTTCCTAAAATATTGTAATAAGTGTAACCCGCATTGGGAACGCGACTTGTAGGTATATTATTTAGACCTGCAGCACTTTCAAATGGATAATTTGCAAGGTTATACGTTCTGGGCAAAGTCATACCATCAAATAAGGGATTAGACCTTGCATTACCTGTAGGGGTACCCACAGAATTATTATGGATGTACTGAATCGAAGAACTAAGGGTTAAATTTTTACTCAATTGCGTACTTGCATTAACGGTAAAGTTATTTTTAGCCAAAGTGTTATTATCAATATATCCACTTTCTTTAAAATTTCCATAATTAAAGTAGTAGGCTGTTTTTTCGGTACCACCAGAAAAAGTAACATTGTTCTGTAAGTTATATCCTCCTTTAAATATATCCTTAACATTATCCAGATAAGCAGTAAGTGTTTCTGGGTTACCTAAGTAGTTGGTAACTGTTTGTCCGGTTATCTTTGTTCCCCACGACATTTGAGAGAAAGGATCATATAACCCATTTGTTCCCTGTGAGTACTCATTCTGATAATCCGGCAATCGGTTGACTTCTATATAATTGTAATTACTGCTTAATTCTACTCTTCCCGCCTGGCCTTTACTTCCTTTTTTAGTGGTTACAATTACCGCCCCGGCAACAGCCCTTGAGCCATAAAGTACGGCGGCAGCTGGCCCTTTCAAAATCGTTACCGACTCAATGTCATCCTGATTTAAATCAATACCCCTATTCGAATTTGTACTTCCTGTATTTACGGATTGGTCACCTCCACCATTATCAATCGGAATACCATCTAACACCCATAACGGCTGGTTCGATCCGGTAAAGGTTGTGGCCTGCCTGATATTAATATTAGATGAAGCACCTGTTGCACCGCCTGTTGATAGAATTTTTACACCCGCTACTTTACCTGCCAACGCATTTACCACATTGGTTGAACGACCAGCGGTTAATTTTGATGCATCAAGGGTAGTCGCTGCGTAACCTAACGATTTGGCTTCTCTTTTTTGGCCTAATGCCGTTACCACAACTTCTGATAGCGACTTTGAATCTGTTTCTAAAGATGCATTTACAACGCTACCTCTAATAGCAATTTCTTGTATCGAATAGCCTACCGAAGAAAAAATTAACACTTTGGCTCCCGCACTTACCTTGATGGAAAATTTACCTGCGGCATTTGTAGAAACGCCAGAGTTCGACGCGTCTTTAATTCGTACATTTACACCAGGGAGAGGTAATCCATCTTCCTGAGCCGTAACTGTTCCAGTGATTGTTCGGTCTTGCGCTATTGCTGAGGTGGCAATAAACAGCAATATGAACAAACTTTGTAGAAGTTTTTTCATAAAAAGTAATTTAGTTTAGTTAATAATAATACAATATAGAGTTTAGTATTTTGTAATACAAATTTTACAATAAAAATATTATTTTTTTATCGTACCTCAATTAAATCGATCTAAACAAACTGATTATTAGAAAATGATGTGTAATCCTAGCATGTATAACCTCTCATGCAACTAATGTGGTTCTCGAAAGCTGCATTTTAGTTTAATATTTACCTGGAAATGGTTTATAGGCATTAGCGCCAATTATTATTATCCCATGTTGATACTGCTCCGGTTGCAATAAACAGCATAGAAAGAATAATCTCTACACGAGTTTTTCATAAAAGTTAGTCTAGTTTCGGTTAATAACACAATATAACATTTAGAAAAATGAGATGCAAATCCAAAAAGGCAAAAAAAATATTGATTTAACAAAAACTAAGTAAAAAGTAAATTTTTATGTCCCCATCCACAAAAAATTTATATGGTCGTTTTCAGTAAAAGAAAAAAGATATTCAAAAAGACACTTTTAGATTAAAACTTATTCAAAAAAGAGTAATAAATTAATACTCCTGCAAAAACTTAACTAAATTAAGAACAAAGTTCGAAATTATTCTACTTTATTGCCCTCTCACACCACCGCATTTACTTACGTATACGGCAGTTTCTCTGTAGTAACTTTTGAAGAAGCCTCTTATAGTTTTCGCCTAGCGACCAGAGCATAATATCCTCAAACCGCTTGTTTGTCACTCCAAATGTGATGCCAGAACTATTATTCAACTGCCACCATCCCTTACCGTTCTAGGCTATTTTTCAGTACAATTGCTCTCCGATACTCAGCTTCCTTAAAAACCGATTATGCCAATACAGCGTTTGTATCGCTTAGCTGGAAACACTTAAGTCTTCTGCATAGTCATGCTTCAACATTCACCATTTTCAGTTTCATATTTGCGTACTTGAAATATTCAAGCTAATCTATCTTTACTGCAGTTTAAGAACCCATTGCCACCCAGAACTACCAAGCCTCTATTCGGGTACTCAGCATCCACATCAAGCGATGAATGGTTATCTCATATATTTCCAACTACGGGCTTCGTAGTCTAATCTCCACTAACCCGCAGAAAAGCCTTTTATTATATTTCTGTTTGATCCGGGTAAGCTTTTGCTGCTGGCTTCCTTCAGATTCCTGATCACGCAGGACACCCTTGCCTTAATCAAAGCTTTCCAATATTAAGGTGCGCCCTCGATTTTCACCCTAGAGTTTGTACCTATGCTCAGCGCACTATATAAAAAAAGGGTTGTCAGACTCCTGACAACCCTTTTTCATAAGTATTAACTATAATTATGGTATAATATTAATTGTTACCTTCTGTGAGGCAGCATTATTGGTAGAACCCAATGTTAATGCTGTGCCATCCGCTTTAGTTGCTTTAACGACTGTTAAAGTAGCCACAGCAGAGGTATTTGGCGCAACAATTGTGTTAGCTGGTATGGCTACAGTTGCAGTACCCGTAAGTGCGTCTCTAGCTATGGTTGCAGTTTGATTAGTTAAAGTCACAGCTCCAGTTATGTTATATGTTACTGTAACAACCTGCTGTAGAGACGTTTTCAAGGTGAAATTAAACGTCCCTGATGTACCCTGTTTAATGGTTTTAGCAGCGGTACTACTCAATGCTACATAAGGAGGTAAGCTGTTACTAAAATCATAATTATCACCAGGCCCTTTTTTATCACATGCTTGAAATAAAAAGCATGCTATAACAGACATTAATATTATTATCTTTTTCATATATCTCAATTTTATAAATCAAACCACATTTTTTCATTGAACTTAATTGTTGCTTTTGGAGCATTTGGATTTGCATTTATCTCATTTGTAATAGGATATTCAAACCTTCTAAACAATGCGCCTGCTGGTGCACCTACCGGAAGTGTTAACAAAGGAACCTCATTTCCGTCTGGTCCAGATCTTCTCCATTGGGTAAATGCGTCTAATCCTCGGTCCATTTTATCAACCCACTGTTGCTCATGGATTGCTTTAATGGCTTGAGTAGCTGTAGTGAAGTTTTGAAATTGTGATGAGAATGCAGCTGCATCAGTAGCTGATACTCCGTAAAACTTACACGACTCAACCAATGCCGATTTATAAAGTGAACTCGCTTTAGCTAAGTCCACTGCGACACCTAAGCCACGTGCATATATTTCAGCTTCTGCAAATAGTTCTTCCTGATAAGTAAACATTACCTCCGGTGCAGCAGGAGAATGAAGTGTAGCGGCAATTCTAGGATTTGCAGCGTCGATTGCATCAGCACCAGGTATTACCCCAACGTACTTGGCAGCTGTTGCTGGTTTATCAAAATATTTAGGTAAACGAGGATCAGCAATAGTAAATGGGGTAGCAGGATCCATAATATCGGTAACGTATTTTGAAGCGAAGAAAAAGTTTAATCCACCATTGTATTGCAAACTAATTGCATATTTTGGATTTCGCTTACCAGCAATATCTACGAAAGCAATTTTCGCGTTATCAGTGGCTGCATTTACCAATGAAGTATTTCCTTGAGAAGTAATACTACCGATATCAGCGGCTTTAGTTGGGTCTTTATCTACCATTGTTAATAAAGTACGTAATTTTAACGATTTGGCCAATCTTTTCCATTTTGAGATATCTCCAGCATAAAAAAGATCATATGCTGCATCTCCAGACTGACCTATTTTAAGCGGACTAGACTCATCAAACTGTGCCAATGCTTGATCCAATAATGAAATTACTCCTTCTAAAACCGTCTTCTGACTATCAAAATGAGGGTAAAGAATACTAGTATTCCAGGCTTCTGTAAAAGGAACATCTCCAAAAGCTGTCGTAATATCATATGTAGCCATAGCCAATAAGACCTTACATTGAGCAGCAGCATTATTATTTACTGGACTAGCGGCTTCAGATAGCTTAATTGCCTGTTTTAGGTTGGCACCAGTACTTACATAAAGGGTTCTCCATGAATTATTAAAACTAAAAGCAGAGAATGTATAGGTTTGCTCATCCGGAGAACCTCCAGACCAGCTAGTTGGGTTATTTCCACCGTTACTGATTATTTGGGAAGCCAAGCTAATTGGGATATACATATCACCACTAGTTCTTAAATCAATGTATGAAACCGTTGCAAAAGAAAATAATAACTTTGGATCAACTTCTTCTGCAGCGTTCGGATTTTTATTAATATCCAGATATTTTTTGCAAGATGATAATGTTATTAACATTGTTATAACACTAAACGCATATATAATTTTTTTCATTTTTTAAACCAATTAAATTCTAAATCTTATATTAAAGCCAAGTGTTCTTGTAGAAGGAACAGAGTTAAACTCAACACCTTCTGCTACACTTTCTGTTCCGAAGAAGTTAGCTTCAGGATCGATATGTGGAACATTATCATGGATAATCCACAAGTTTCTTCCTTCAAGGCCCAACTCAGCTGACTTAATGAATTTTACTTTCTGCAGAAACTTAGACGGTAATTGGTATGAAAGCCTCACCTCACGAAGTTTAACATAGGAAGCATCAAAGATATTTGCTTCAGTATTTGCAGTGGTATATTGTGCCCAATAATCCTGCATACTGGTTACAGGAGTTGTATTCGGAATAAATGATGTTCCAGACGCAACCACACCTTTATCAATGAAAATATTTCCTCTGTTTAATAAGGTTTCTTTTGCTAAACCACTTGATCTAAGAGATGCAGCAGTGTTAGAATAAATTACCCCACCTTTTCTAATATCTATCAAGAAACTCAAGGATGCTCCTTTATAGCTAAAAGTATTGTTTATACCACCCAACCAATCAGGGCTCATATTTCCTAATCTTTGGTCACTGATTGTTTTTCTTAAACCAGTAGCAGCATCAATTACAATGTTTCCGGTATTATTTGCACCATCACGCAACCATGCTACACCATAAATACCAAATTGCTTTCCTGATTCAGCTTTAATTGTTAAACCACTCCAACCACTAGCTAAAGTATAAGAAGTTAACTCTCCAGGCAGTTCAATAGATTGGTTATTTTTAGCAAAATTAAAATCGATATTCCATCTAAAATCTTTAGTTTTTAATGGAACAAGGCCTAAAGCCACCTCAACACCTTTATTTTTTACAGAACCTGCATTTTTTAATGCTGCTGCATAACCAGTTGATTGCGGAAGGGTAAGACTAACAATTTGATCAGAAGTATTAGTGTTATAATATGTAAAATCAACAGTAACTCTGTTATCTAAAAATCTCAACTCCGTTCCAAGTTCAAATGAGGCTTGGTTTTGTGGTTTTAATTCCAAATTTGGAATTGTTGATGGACTAGTAAATGCCAAAACACCATTAAACGGAAAAGTAGTACCATAACCGTACTGAGCAAATGCAGTAGATTGAGGAGCATAATTAAATGCACCTTGGTAAGGTCCTGTATCACTACCTACATTGGCATAACTTGCTCTTATCTTACCAAAGTTAAACCATGTCGATTTAGGTAAAACCTCACTAAATACAAAACTAGAACTTACAGATGGGTAAAAATATGATCTGTTTTCTATTGGTAAAGTTGATGTCCAGTCATTTCTACCTGTAACATTTAGGAACAAATAATCTTTATATGACAAGCCAACATCACCAAATAACCCCTGAATGCGCCTTCTATTTGATGTATTAGTTGTAACAACACTACTTGCGTTAGAGAAAGAATATAATCCATCAACAGTTAGCTGTTGAGCATCTGTTAAATCTCTGCGATAATAAGCATCATAAACATTATAACCTGCTATTACCTTTAAACTTAAATCAGATGTGATTTTATGATCTGCAGTAATTAATAAATCATTATTGATTATTCGATTGTAAATATTAGCAGTATAAAAATCCCCGGTTAATGACCCGATCGTTCCTTGACTGGTTGTGCCTCTACGATATTCGTTATAGAAGTCAGTACCCAAGTTATCTGAAATTGTTAACCATTCTAATGGCTTATAAGTTAAAATCCCATTTCCGTATACCCGATCTACTACATTACCAAAATTATTCTTATTGGCAATCCAATATGGATTATTACCATTTCTAGCAGGCGTTAAAGTGATTTGTTGCTTCGTAATAGGATCAATATAATTGTCTTTAAGCAAACCAATATCTAGAGTTCTAGGCAAGCCATATACCAATGGCTGTAAAACGTTCGGATTGTTCGAGCTCTGTACCGGACGACCGTCAGATGCCGTTCTGATGTAATTTACACTAGTACGAACATCAAGACCTTTCAATATATTTCTCCCAGCATTAAAATTAATTACATTTTTTCTCAATTTTTCGTTGGGAACTATACCAGACTGCGTTGTGTTAGTAAATGCGAAACGGTAATCACCGGTTTCACCACCACCTTCAAAAGCTACAGAATTAATATATGTTTTTCCAGTATTATAAAAATCCTTCACATTATCTGGGAATGCCTGTAAAGTAACTTGTTGATTTAAAAAATTCAAGAATGTTCTGTCCTGAACATCGCTAATTTTCGGTCCCCAGCCATTTGTACTAGCACTTTGAACCGTTGGACCAGTACTGTATTGACCCTGAACACCTTGTGCATATTCATTCTGGAAGTCTGGTAGTTTAAGTACATCATCAAAACGAGTAGAAGAGTTTACAGAAACTGACGCCTGGCCTTTTTTACCTTTTTTAGTGGTAATTACAATTGCACCATTCTTCGCTCTAGCACCATAAAGTGCAGTAGCCGCAGCACCTTTTAGAACAGTCATACTCTCTATATCATCTGAGTTTAAGTCACCAGCTCTGTTACCATAGTCCGAGCCAGCACTCCCTTGCGGAACTGAGCTATTAACCGTATTTAACTGTGGAGAACCGTTATCAATAGGCAAACCATCAATAACAAAAATTGGCTGATTTGATGTACTTCCTGAATTGAAAGATGAAGCGCCACGGATAATAATTTTAGATGATCCGCCAACAGTTCCAGATTGTGAGGTTATTTTTACACCTGCAATTTTTCCTGCCATTGAGTTAACAACGTTAGTTTCTCTTGCTTTGGTTAATTCATCACCTTTCAAAGTGCTAACGGCATAACCTAATGATTTTGCGCTTCTTGCAATGTTGACGCCTGTAACAACAACATCAGTTAGTGTTTTAGTATCCGATACCATAGCGACATTGATTACTCCACTTGAAGAAATAACCTTAGATTCTAACAAAAAACCAATGTAAGAGAATTCTAAAATTGTTGATCCAGAGGGAACTGAAACAGAATACTTACCGTTTGCATCTGTAATGGTACCCGCTTGTGTACCTTTTACTTTTACACTCACTCCAGGTATCGGCAACTTGTCGTCTGAAGAAGTTACCGTACCAGTAATTGTTCTGTCTTGAGCCATTGCAGTAAATGCAAAAAACAAAAGTATGAACAAACTTTGTAGAAGTTTTTTCATGAAATTTAAATTAGTTAATGATTATATAATTAGACCGCTAATATAATAGAGCTGAGAAACAATTTAACAAAATTTAACAAATTAAGAATATAATGACTTTGTCTTGACAATAAAATTGTATGATTAAAAAGGCGGCATCAGGGAAGTTTTCTACATGAGATTAGAAATCATCGGTTAATTAATCACATTTTAACTCTTTTTAAGACTAAATTACCAACTAATGATCATAAACATGATTATCTAAATATAAAAAAACTGTGCCAAAAAATCCAATATAATCTAGGCTCCAACTGTTATTACAAAAGAAAAGAGGCTGTACTTTGGTAACAGCCTCTATTTTTTGACAAACGCAGAGCTATGGGATCTATAATAGGCTAGATATTTAGGGAAGATCTTATTTATATAGAGTTCCAGCTACATTTAATTCAAATAGATGGAGCCTGTAGGACTCTTTGAAACATGCCCTTTGTACCATTTGAAATTATTTACCATTTGCAATGGAAAAGATATCTGGTCTTCAGACATTGTAGATATGTTGACAACATTGGCAGCAGCTAAAAGCTTATTTAAATAATCAGCACCTATTGTTTTATCCATTTAACAAATCCGTTACAATTACTTTTATCCTAAAATAATACAGCCTCCTGAAAATAAATTCAGAAGGCTGTCTGTTTAATTTGTCGATAGCTTAATGATCATCACCAACAAATTTATTGCGGTGGTAACCTTTAAATTGTTCCTGGATCATCAGAAAATTCAACATCTAAAGCAATGAATTTCACTCCATTTTTAAAACTTATCCCAGAACAATTTGGTGGTTACAACATCTCCTCCAATTGCACCGGAAGCCTGACTGTAATTACTACCATTTAACTGCTGTTCATTGCTTGGATAACTAAGCCTGTTAGGAAAACCAGATTTAGCTCCAACCGGAGCAGTAATTTTTGGAAAATCCAATCTTCTTAATTCTGTCCAACAATTAAAAGGTCTGTTATAAAGTGCGATCCATTTTTGAACACCTATTTTTTCTCTCCAGGTACCAGATGCAGTTGCATAGGAAACTAGTGGATTTGTCAGATAAGCAGATGCATCCGCAGCAGTGCCTCCCCAATATAAAATCGATGCCGTAATCGCATTATTGTAGTGCGTTTCTGCATTACCGCTAACAGCATATCCTCTTTCAGCGGCTTCTGCTCTATTAAATTCAGTTTCTACATAATCCATCAGCAAGGTTTGCGCATCAGGAGCGTAAACTTTAGGTCCAGGTTTAGAAACAGCAGATATGGTATTCACCTGCCCAACTATACCACCAACATAGGCACCGTTTGCATTGGTACCAAAATACTGTGGTAAACGAGGATCTGATAGCGCTAACAATTTGTCCACCAAATCTTTTGCGGCCACATAATCACCACGCCCACCCGTAACAATATCAACATAAAGTGGGTTTTGATTTGGTGCACCTGCCAAATATTTAAAAGCTGCATTATCCGCGTCGGCAGAAATTGCACCTGCATCGGATGCTTCGACAGCAGTTTTGGCGATCGTATTTTCAGCATCTGCTAAAATTAAAGCTTGTTGCATCCGCAAGGAGTTACCAAATTTTATCCATTTTGAAATGTTCCCTTGAAAAATAAGGTCTTCATTTGCAGAAAAACCTGCGCTTGCCGTATTGAGTTGGGCGATGTCGGTATTTAGCCTTTTCAATAGATCTAATGAAATCGTCTTTGCATCATCATATTTCGGAAAAAGATTTTGTTGATCTAGGGCCTGGCTATATGGGACATTGCCAAAAGTATTCACTAGTGTACTAAAAGCCAGCACCTGCATAATATCAATAATTGCCAGTTGATTCGATTTTATACCTGCGTTTAATGTTGCATTAGCCTTTATAATAGTTGATGATTGGGTTAAATTTTGGAGCACTTCTCTATACATCGTAGTCCACCAGGCTTGAGGAATATTTCTGGTACCGAAGTCGTACTGGGCTTCATCCTGATACGTTACCATTGCCCATTGACTCGTAGTGAATCTGAAAACATTAGTGTTAACACTGGCACTCGTAACAACATCACTGTAAGATTTGGTCGCGAACGAAAACAAAGTCGCAGCAGGAACCTCAGATGGTCTTTTGGTATCAACATTGAGCGATGTAATATTCTTTTTACAAGCTGTAAAAGAGACAAGCATTGCAAAAAATATGATTGATTTTTTCATTTTATTATGATTTAATTAGAATGATAGCTTTGCATTAATCCCTATTGTTCTGGTTGTTGGATATGCACCACTTTGTATCCCCTGTGCATTTCCGGAAGACAAATTCTCTTCCGGATCTGAATAGGGGAGATTTTTGTGTATAATCCATAAATTTCTTCCAAAAACAGAAAGATCAATCCCTTTTACAGGGCCCCACTTTGCAATCATGGCTTTCGGAAAAGAGTAGGTTAATGTAGCTTCCCTTAATTTTACATAACTGGCATCGTATGAAAATGCGGATTGCGGAAGGGTAGGAGAATTGGCATCTATTACAACACGCTTAGTATTAACCTGACCGTCTTCTGTTACACCCTCTAAAATAACGCCTCCGCTATTTCCACTATTGGTTACCGGATTCCTCACCGGATTACCCAGATCGTTTAAACCAACGGTATTTGGTAAAATACCGGTATAAGTAGCATAAAATTGGTCTAATGACCAAACATTACCCCCAGAGCGGATGTCGATTAAGAACCCTAAGGATACATTTTTATATTTAAAGCTATTATAAATACCGCCAATCCATTTTGGGTTAATATTACCGATAACATTAGTTGTACTTGATGTTATTTTATAATATCCATCTGCACCAATAACTTTTTGTCCGTTTGCGTTATAGACATAATCTTTGCCCTGAATGGTACCATATGGCTGACCTAAGGTAGCATTAACACTTATTCCAGCCTGAAAACTAGCTAACTGCAAATTTTTGCTATCATTATACAATTCCAAAACCTTACTGTTATTTTTTGTCCAATTGATATTAATGTTCCAGGAAAAATCTAGTGTTTTAATCGGCGAACCATACAATGAAACCTCTACACCATTATTTCTTATCACGCCAGCATTAACAAAGGTATTGGTAAATCCTGTTGCAGCAGAAACCGCAACCGGTATAATTTGATTTTTTGTTTTTGTCAGGTAATATGAAGCATCAAAACCAACACGGTTATCCAAAAATGCCATATCTAAACCAATCTCACTACTTTCTGTCTTTTCAGGTTTCAATAAGGGATTATTTGTGGTAAAAGGATATGCAAATAAAATGCTTGATCCAAATAGATTTTGAGAAGTATAAACATTTTTGGTACTTCCCCAAGGAGCATCATTTCCAACTGTAGCATAGTTGACACGTAGTTTTCCGGATGAGATCCAGTCAACTTTATCCGTTAGTTGCTTAGAGAACAACCAGCTGCCAGCAACCGAATAATAGTTATATGCATTTCCTCCTTCCGGAAGCGTAGAAGATTTATCTCTTCTAAAAGTACCTTCTAAGGTTAAAAATTCATTATAAGTCAGAGTAGCTCCACCAAAAAATCCGTCAACTTCTTTAGGCTGATAGTTTTCTATAGGGGCCGCTACGGCACCGACCGAATTAGAAATACTATAAAGCCCTGGCACAATTAATCCTCCATTTGTTGTGGAAAAACTACTATTTAACAAACTCTTTCTGATATTACCTCCAAGCAATGCTTTTAAATTAAGGTTCTTCGTTACATTTTTATCAAAGTTTGCGATAAGGTCAAAATTTGTTTCGTTGAACGACCTGTCTGTGCGGGCATAAGAAGCTGCTCCCTGACTTCCTACCGCAACCCTTTCTTCCTGAAATTCATTGTAAGTATCCAAGGAAACGCGTCCGAGAATATTTAGCCAGTCAGTTGCTTTATAATTTAAAGACGCATTCCCAAAAATCCTGCTCCTGGTATCATTCTGATAATTCTGGTACCTTGTCCAATAATAATTATCAGTATATTTAGGAACCAGACCTTCAGGCGTAGAAGGATCAGCCCAATTCCATGAAACATTTTGCTTATTTCTAAAGTAAGCATCCTTTTGAGCCATCATATCAACATTGGTTTGATACCATTGCCTAAAATTTTGGTTCACATTTAACCCACTATATCCGGACCCATATCTACCCAAACCCTCAACTTTTGAGTAATTCGCAAGTGCCGATGCAGTTAACCGATCGGTAATTTGGTAAGTAGAGCCAAAATTCAATATATTTTTAATGATTTTACTATTGGGCAACGTTCCCCGGTCATCACTTCTGGTATAGCCCAACTTGATTGTCCCTTTATCGGATGCGCCATCAAATATTATATTGTTGTTATTAGAAATCGCTGTTTCATAAAATGTTGATGGATTATTTGCGGCAGCAACCCAAGGCGTTTTTTTCTTATAATTAGGAGAATATGGGTCAAACGCATCCCATTGATATACCAGTAGGTTTGGATCAAATTTAGCCCCGTAAGATGCATCTTCAGAAGTAGGAACAACCTTTTCCTTAACACCATTACCCTGAACATCAATCAATAAGAAGCCATCACCACTTTCATATCCACTTGAATACCCTGCACCATATTCTGTTTGATACTCAGGAAAAGTTGATTTGTCAATTGTTCCGACGGTCAAACCACTATTAATCGTAATCCCCATGCCTTTACTCTTTCTGCTTTTTGTCGTAATCATAATTACACCATTCGCTCCTCTGGAGCCATAAAGTGCACTCGCTGCAGCTCCCTTAAGCACGTTAACAGATTCTATATCATCAGGATTGATGTCTGCTGCCGCATTTCCATAATCATAACCACCCCTCCCTGTTCTCTGGTTAGTAGAATTATTGTTTGAATTGTCGACCGGAACACCATCCACTACAAATAGCGCCTGATTATTCCCTGTTAAAGACTTACTACCCCTGATTACGACATTGGTTGATCCACCAATTGCATTGCCTTGAATAATCTGCAAACCAGATACCTTACCTGATAGCGCAGACGCTGCGTTTGATGACCGTGTTTGTGTAAGTTCTTCACCTTTTACCTGTTGCGCCGCGTAAGACAAGGTATTTTTCTTCCTAACCTGGCCCAAAGCAGTTACCACAACTTCATCCAAAGCCTTAGCATCTGAAGATAAGACAGCATTGATTACATCCGAACTTCCAATTGGTTGGGATTGAGTGGCAAACCCGATTGAGGAAAATACAATAATTTTAGCGTCTGGTAAGACTTTAATGGAGAACTTTCCAGCAGCATTAGTTGAGGTGCCCCCTGTGGCCCCCTGAATTTTTACGCTTACTCCAGGGATTGGCAGTTTGTCTTCTGAAGACGTAACTGTTCCGGTGATAGTTCGATCTTGTGCCAATGCCGCCAGGGCAAAAAACATCAAAATGAACAAACTCGGTAGAAGTTTTTTCATAATTAAGAAATAGTTTAGTTAATGATTCGCCTAATGTAAGCGTTGAAATTCAGGTTAAAAAACTTTTTTTAATATTTTTTTTATCTAAAAACAATAAAACCAAACAAAAACCCCACAAAAAGACTAACAAAAACTACTAATTTCAAACATTTATATAAAATAAATCACAAACAATAAATATTTACGATACAAAAAATAAAAAAATGATTTTATTTCAAATAAAAACCAATAATATAAGAATAAACTAAACTTAAACCCTAATAAAATCAAGTTAAACTTAAAAAATTAGATTTTTTTTTCGACCAAAAACAAAGAATGAAAAGGTAAAACAGAAATTACAAACAAAAACAGACCAAGCAATCTGGAATTTAGCTATTCACAGCTAATTATTACCTATTATAAATGTTTTTTTTCAATTAGGAATAAAAAAAGTCCCAAGCAACCTATTATTATATTTTTATTAACCTGAGCTTGATCAATAATCTGTTCTGAAGATTTTTATGAATGTTTTATTTCTCTATCCTTCACCGCATTTAGCGCAGTGGATAGACAATATAGAAAACGAGCCTAAAGCTAACTCGCTGAAGGTAATTCATTCAGGAACTATTTATAGAAATTCAAACGACGAAGAAGTACAGAACAATTGAAACATCATTCGTACTTACAAATATATCCGATAACCATCGGATCAGTATGACCATTGAACCTCAATAGATACTTAAAAAGCAAAAATTCACATTATAAATACATTAATCAGGAGATTACGAAAAATGTTCATTTATTTCTGCATTTCGCAATGAAGAAATGACTCAAAAGCCACTTTAGATACTGAATGCACTAATATCCACAAAAAATTATATTAGAAAACAATGTTTTTCCACCCTCCCAGAAATTCCTGAAAAGAGGATCGTTAGCCAAATAAACTACCTGGCCACGTCCGAAATCCTGTGCGCCGATAAGAAGGCCAGTTTTAAGCTCTTCCCTTGCTTTTTTGCCAACTACACCAGCCATTAAACTTTTTTCGTTAATTAATCCCACATTCCAACCTTTAACAAAAGGCTCGTAGATCTTACGGTCTGTTTTTAAGCTATAATAGATTTTACCCAGGCCATAAGAAAACGGGTGACTGGAATCAAGATTGATCTTATAAATTGCACCGGGAATAGTAGTTTCAAAATCATCCTTGTCCTTATTCTTAAAAAGAAGTTTGTTTGCCTCTGGCTTTTCATCTTTTTTCACCAGAGCTTCCTTCTTTTTTATATCGAATCCTTTTTTCTCCAATACACTTTCTATAGCATCTTCCATTAAGATCAATCTTCCTCCTTTATTTAGCCATGCAGTTAAACCATCTCCTATAAAACTGCTGTAACTTCCATCGGGCAAAATCAAAGTATTTACCTTATTAATATCCAGGTTATTCAGGTCCTTCGCATTAATAATAATTGGAGAAAGATTTAAATCGTGTTCAAGAAAAAACCAGGCTTCGCCAAAAGCAAGAGAAGAAACCTCCATACCAGATACAATTGCAATTTTAGGCTGTTTTAGTAATGGATAAACGTTAGACCCAAAATCTTTTCCCTTCTCTACAAAACCACTGCTAATGGCCTGGATGGGTTCATTAAAAGTTTTGGCGATCGATGCAACCTTATCTTTCATCCCTTTTATTAGTCTTTCATTTTCAGCCCTCAACACAATTAAGGTTCCTGCAGGATAGTCTTTACCGTTTACCGAGAATGGCTGATCGGCCTGCCTCACTTTTATATTTTCCTTTTGCAGCGCCGTTAAAACCTGAACATCTTCGCTGGTTCCCCAGCTAAATAACCAGGCTAGCGGCTTCTCAAGCTCGTTATTGATTACTTTCGGTTCTTCGATCGCCGGGAATTTTCCTTTTATACCTTCTTTACTGGCATACCCCTTTAATCCGTATACATAGGGTAGGGCCCAGGCTGTAATATCATAAGTATTCGAATCGGTTACAAGGGTTTGGGGCTCTAATAAAACGTTAGCCAAAACCGCTCTTGGCTGCTGAATGTTAACAACTAAATCGTTTCGGGCTATACTAAAATTTTCTTCCTTTTGGGTATCGTAATCGTAACCTCTTCCGCCTTTATCGCCACCAAAGGCAAATTCGATCTTATTTTTGGTCAACAGTTCGGCCAGTTTTTTTAAGCGTGATAAATTAGTTGCTTTTATAATATAACTTTTATAAATGGCTGGGCTATTGGCTAATTCCTGTTGGAAATACTTTTTATATTCGGCTAATAATTTACTATGGTTTAAAGAAGTTACTTCAAGGGTCGACATTCCTGTTGTAAAGTGGTGTGCGATACGGTCTTTTAAGGTCAGCGTATCTCCATCGTTAGTTACCACCGATAATCCGGCTCTGATCCCGCCCTGCTCATAAGTCATACCAATTGATCCATTATATAAAGGATAGGTATCGCCGTAAGAGGGATAAAGCAGATCGAAACGCTCTTTGGTGAAATATTGCCAGCCTTCGGCATCAAAGTATTTGGCATTGTTTTTACCAACAACCACCTGGAAACTTTTTTGCCAGGGTGTAATGTCCTGGTGCACTGGTTCTGCTGCTGGCGCAAAATAGTAAGGCTCATTATAACTCTGCTCATGAAAATCAACGTGTACCTGTGGCATCCACTGGTTATATAAGGCTAATCGCTGCTGACTCTCAATTTGTGTTTGCCAGGCCCAGTCGCGGTTTAAATCAAAATAATAATGGTTTGGTCTGCCGCCTGGCCAAGGCTCAATATGCTCCCTGGAGGAGGGATCTGAATTAGGTATTTTCCCTACTACACTGTTAAAATAGTTTACGTAACGGTCTCTTCCATCAGGATTTAAACAGGGATCGATTACCACAACGGTATTTTTTAACCACTCACTGGCAGGCTTATTATTGCCAGAAACCAAGGTATAGAGCATCTTCATGGAGGTTTCAGTAGAGTTCGCCTCATTTCCATGCACATTGTAGCTTAACCAAAGTATAGCAGGCTGATTGGTTAAATCGACACTATTATTGGTGCCAGTTGCCAAAACTAAATTATTGTTCCTGATCTGTTCCAGTTTGGCTATATTTTCTGGTGAAGAAACAACTGCCACCATTAACGGTCTGCCTTCATTGGTTTTACCATATTCTATAAGCTTCATGTTTTTAGCAGAAGCCGCAGCGGTTTGCCTAAAATAATCGGCTACTTTATGGTGAGGAGTAAAGTGTGAACCTAACTGATAACCCAAAAAATCATCGGGACTTTGTATTTGGCTATAAACACTTAGATTAATAAATAAAGCGATGCTGAACAGAACGTATCTCATGAAAAATAATTGTTTAACCAATAATACACAAAATATTCTTGATTTTGAACAGCTGCATTTATATCATTTTTGTGTTTAATTACCACCTTCTGAATAAAAATAAAGCTCCCATTACTCTGGAAGCTTTATTTTATTATACAATCAGATCCATAGAGCGACGCTAAATGGAACAGCTATATGAAAGTTAAATCTAATTAGCCCACCAAACTTTTGTTGAAGTAGCAATACTTTGCTGTGGTTGCGGGTTTGAGGTGATTTCTTGTGAAGGATAAGGAAAACGCTGTGGAATATATGGCTTAAAGGCATTCGGTACCACAGACAGACTTGGATACCCTGTTCTGCGCCAATCGTTATACACTTCAAGAGATAAAAAATCGGCAATATATTTTTCACTAATTATTGTTTTTAAAGGAACTGAAGGATCAAGTGTTGCATGGGCAGCAAGATAAGTAGCCTTATCTGCAGCAGCTACCTTCAACATATCCATATGTGCTGCAATGGCGCTATTATATATGGGCGTTGCAGCAGCAGCTCCCGATTTATAAAGCGTAGCCTCAGCTTTAATAAATAATGCTTCTGCATAAGTAGCTAGATATACTGGGGCTGCCTGTGCTATTTTTTGTTTGTTCTCGTCTCCATCAACATACCCTCCATAAAAGATACCTACTGTAGCATAAGTGGCAGGATCTGTCGCTGCAGCCGTACCACTTGTTCTTCCAATATAATCATTACCTGAACCTGGGGTTGCCATTATTGGCAGCCGAGGATCGTTATTTAAGTTTAACATATCGACAAAATTTGAAGATAAAACAACGCCACCAGCTCCTGGCAAGGTATTCTGATACCAAGGATTTTCAGCCTTTGCACCACCAGCATAGGTTATTTTTGCATTATCACCATTTGAAGTAAAACCATTTTGAAGTGCAGTGAGCGCCAAGTCTGCTTGAATGGCTGCACTATAGCCTGCTGCTTTGCTTAAACGCAGATAATATCTTGCTTTGAGAGTATAAGCAAATTTCTTCCACGCATCTAAATCTCCACCATAAATAAGGTCATCACCTCCCATAGCCTTATTTGTGTTTGGTGTATTTAACTTTACAATAGCGTCATCGAGCGTTGTTTGAATAACCTTATATATACTTTCTTGCGAATCGTAAGCTGGCTTAAGTCCATCCAAAGCATTAAATGCTTGCGTGTAAGGTATATCACCCCATAAGTCAGTACACACAGCTAAGTTATAAGCCAATAATATTTTGCCTACGCCCGAATAACTGGTGTTATTTTTCTTATCAGCATCGCTAATCATGTTACGCAAATTGTAAAAAATTGCAGGATAAAGATCGAAGCTCCAGGTATTGTTTACATCTGTTGGGGTAATGCGATAAGTATCGATATTTGGCGACTCTTGGTTTAGCGCCAATTGTTGTGTCCAATAAGCTGTAGTAACCGATGGATAACCAGCGGCAATTTGCGTAGTGGTATAAAGTTCGACCGGGGTTAAGATTAATGATTCCTGTACTTTTAATGGATTATTAGGATCTTGATTAATATCGAGAAATTTTTTACAGCTGCCGAATGAAAGCAGCAATAAAGTGGCTATTGAATAATATATAATTTTCATGTTCTTCTAGATTAAAAGGTTGCTTTTATTGCAAAATTATAACTCCTGTTTGTTGGGGTAACAAAATTGGTAAAACTTGCGCCATTACCTGTTCCATACAAACTCACCTCTGGATCTGAACCAGTATAGTGAGGGGCGTAAATCCATAAGTTTCTTCCTGTAGCCGCAATACTCAATCCTTTAAATGGTGTTTTCTTCAAAAGTGCCGGACTAAACGCATAAGATAAAGTTACTTGCCTTAATTTATAATAAGTACCGTCTTCAACACCTGTTTCGTCAACAACGCTTTCATTGTTTTGGTAATAGCCTTGGTCGAGCTTAGCTACAGTTGTATTTACAGCACCATCGCTTTCTCTAATCCCATCAAATATTTTAGTTGCTGTTCTATCTTCAGTTTTTTTTGTTGTACCATAAAAATCTAAATAATGACCATCTAAATTATATACATCTCCACCATAGCGCATATCAAATACTGCAGATAAACTAAATGCCTTGTAAGTAAAACTTGTAGTTAAACCAGCATTCCACTTTGGTGTGGTGTTTCCGATTACACCTAACTGATCATCAATAACCGGATAGCCATCATCATCAATTAACAATTTACCGTCATTATTTCGTTTATATCTGGAACCAAATATTACACCGTAAGGTTGGTTTTTATAGGCGAAAATACCTGGATTTGTAAATCCGGCAAACTGGATATTATCTAAGTCTTTACCCAGTTCTGTAACTTCATTTTTAATCTTAGAGAAGTTAAGACCAATATTCCAGGTGATATTTTTTGTTTTAATAGGTGTGCCATTAAGAATTAATTCTATCCCCCTATTGTACATGCTGGCAGCATTAATTGTTGCTGCATTAAAGCCTGAAGAAGGCGTAATTGGCGTAGTGGTAATTAAATCAATACTTTTTTTATCAAAATAAGTAGCCTCGAGACTCAATCTACTTTTAAACATCTTTAATTCCAGACCTGTTTCAAACTCCTTTAAACCCTCATTTTTTAAATTAGGATCGCCATAAGTATTAGTCATTAAAAACCCGTTGTTTTTATCGTAAGGGAATTCGATATTCGAAATTACAGGATGTAGATAAGGCGTGGTTAGTGCGTAAGGCCCTACATTATCGTTTCCTACATAGGAATACGACACCCGGATTTTACCAAAATTCAACACAGGATTATCCTCTAAATGAAGGGGTTCTGTAAAAATAAAGGCCGCAGATGCTGAACCGTATGGATAATAGTTTTTATCTTGACTTAAAACCGACGTTCCATCGTATCTACCCGTTAAAGACAAGGATATCATTCTTTTATATTCGGTAGTTAACTGGGCATAATAACCAACTTTTCTTTTGGTATAATTATTTATCGATGATATTTGAGTAGAAGCATTGTTAATATTGTAAAAATCAGCCGCTGATAAACCTACTCCCTTATCAAACACAATCCGCTGGGAGTTGCTAAGAATATTGTTACCAAAAAGGATACTACCAAACCAGTCTTCATTAAAGTTCTTTTTGGCCTCAACAATAATATCGTTGTTAAATTGTTTGTAGTTTATTTCTCGATTATACATCTTGCCATCAGCAGATTCTCCACCCACTATCCCTTGTGCTTCATGGTAGTTACTGGCATCATTGTAAATATCAGCACCACCACGCTCAGTTATGGTTAACCATGGTAAAGGATTATAACTTACAGTAATTACTGGTAAAAAGCGGTTTACTGCAGAAACAAATTTGGTATTATCTACCAACCAATATGGATTATTTCTGGCCGCCCGGTATACGCGCTGAGAACCATCAGGATTGGTTGTTGGAAAAGGATTCCATGAGATAGGAGCAGCATAAACGGTCCAATACGGGCTAGCTAAGCCATTACCTTCAGCCAAACGATCGTTTACAGAATTAACGTAGTTAAACTGACCAGTAAGGGTAATGTCTTTTGTAATTTTATTCGAAAACTTTGTAAATAAGGAATGTCTGCCAAAATCCGTAGATGGCACTGTCCCATTCGTTTTTAGATAAGAATAGGAAACCAGATAAGTAGAATTATCTGTTGAACCATTTACAGCTAAGGTATTATCTGTTGTGAAGCCTGTTTTGAAAAATTCTTTCCTAGGATCGTGCTTCTGCACAGGCTGTCCATTTACCATTAAGCCGTCAATAAGCGGCCCCCATGAAGACGAACTTAACTTACCATTGTTCCCGTCCACATAAACGCCATTACTGCCTTGAGCATACTTATCTTGAAATTCAGGAAAAATAGGATTATCAAACGTTACGCCAGAACTTAAAGTTACAGATGGTTTTCCTTTACCTGTTTTTGTCGTAATAATAACAACACCTCTTGCCGCCGCTGCTCCATATAATGCACTTGCTGCTGCTCCTTTTAATATCGTTACGCTTTCAATAATGTTCGGATCGATATCAATGGCACGGTTAGACGTTCCACCGGCACTCAAAGCACCATCAGGATTACCTGCTTCAGAGTTATCAATAGGCACACCATCTAAAATGAAAAGCGCGCCGTTTTCTCCTGTTAAGGATGTATTGCCGCGGATTACAATTTTTGAAGATCCCCCTGCTGCACCGCTTGAGTTTGTAATCTGTACACCTGCCACTTTACCAGCTAAAGCATTAACCAGGTTATTTTCTTTTGAATCTACCAAAGCACTACCACTAACTTCCTGTGTAGAGTAGGTAAGTGTACGTTTCTCTCTTTTTATGCCTAAAGCGGTAACAACCACCTCGCCTAAAACCTTAGAGTCGGTAACCATCACAACATTAATTACATTAGAAGCGCCGATAGTAACGGTTTGCGTGGAAAATCCGATAGATGAAAATTGTAAACTTTTTGCCCCTGATGAAGTTCTTACGGAAAACTTCCCATCTGCCCCGGTTGACACGCCAATATTGGTGCCAATTACCTTAATACTTACTCCGGGAATTGGCATGCCATCATCTTTAGCAGTAACTGTACCCGAAATGGTTCTCTCTTGTGCCATCGCAACAGATGCAAATAGCAATAGGACGAACAAACTTTGTAGTAGTTTCTTCATGATATAAATTAGTTTAGTTAATAATGATCGAAAAGCGATACTTAAAACAAGTGCAATTCGTTTATAAACAATGAATTTAGGGTCTTTTTGAAGGAAATTGATGAAGAAATAATGAAGATTGGAAAAAGAGTGTTTTATTTGGACTTGATTCGTAATTTTACCTTCGCAATTCATTTGAAATGACAAATACAGAAACCCTTTATCAGCATTACTTACAACATAACATTATTTCTACCGATACAAGAAACATTACACCCGGTTGTATCTTTTTTGCCTTGAAAGGAGATCTTTTTAATGCCAACGAATTTGCCGCCCTAGCCGTAGAAAAAGGAGCTGCATTTGCTGTTATAGATGAAGAAGAGTATGCTACTAACAGTCAATGCCTGTTAGTAGAAAATGTATTAAGCACTTTGCAGGATCTGGCACGCCATCACCGTAAACAACTTAGTATTCCGGTTATTGGCTTAACAGGGAGCAATGGTAAAACAACGAGTAAAGAGTTGGTAAATGCTGTTTTGGCAGAACGATATAAAACCTTTGCAACCTTTGGTAACTTAAACAATCATATAGGTGTTCCATTATCCATATTATCCATTACCACTGATGTGCAGGTTGCGGTGATTGAAATGGGTGCCAACCACCAAAAGGAAATAGAGCTGCTCTGTACCATCGCACAGCCGACACATGGTATTATTACCAATGTAGGCATGGCACATTTAGATGGATTCGGCGGTTTTGAAGGGGTAAAAAAAGGCAAGGCAGAACTTTACGCTTACCTTAAACAGACCAATGGCTATACTTTTATTAATAGGGACAATCCTAATTTACTTGAAATGAGTACGGCAGCAGGCTTAAATAAGCTCATTTATTATGGAACCGAAAATGGGAACACCATTAAAGGCGCGTTGAAAAGCAGTGATCCATTTATTGAAGTAGACTGGACCAATCATGAGGTCTCATCATCAGTAAATACCAATTTAACTGGCAGTTATAATTTCGAAAATATCCTGGCAGCAATTTGCATAGGAGATTTTTTCGACATGAGTCCTGAAGAGATCAACACAGGTTTATCAAACTATCAGCCTAAAAACAACCGTTCGCAACTCACCAAAACTGAAAAAAACACGGTAATCTGCGATTTCTACAATGCTAACCCAAGTAGTATGACGGCAGCACTGAAAAATATCACTGTATTATCTGCCAACAAAAAAACCGCCATTTTGGGCGACATGTTCGAATTAGGCCCTGAGTCACTTGGCCAGCACGAACTCATTGTAAAACAAGCCAATGAAAGTGGTTTGGATCAGCTAATTTTTATCGGAAAGGACTTCTATACATTTAAAGACAATTTTAAAGGCATATTTTTCGAAACGCCTGCTGAGGCCGCCAAGTACTTAGAAGAAACCTCAGTTCAAGATCATTTAGTATTACTCAAAGGCTCGCGGGGAATGAAACTGGAAAGCCTATTACAATATCTATAACTTATTTTGAAAATTGAATTTCATACCTTTCACCAGCAATTTCTAAAAGTTCAGGTTTCATTTTATCTGGATAGCTAATCAGCAGTATTCTTTTTAAACTTTTTTGAGGTACTAAAGTTGTTTTATTTTTTGCTGGTATTGCAACAACTGTAGCTTGGTACACAAAAGAAACCGGATATTTTACCTTATTTACAAGATCTAATAATGAAACATCTGAGAAATCTATATCAACTGTTTCGTTTGTTTTATTTGCCACTTTCATCTTTACGCTAACAAAAGTATAACCTTTTTTAGCGACTATTCTGCTGTTTCCCGTGGCTTGTTGACTTGCAGAACTCATTCCATAAACTTCATATTCAATATTATTTTTGTAGTTGAAGTTATTTTTGGCCGGGCTAAGCTGGTAGACGGTTACACATGATGAAAGTGTTAAGATTAAACCCAAAAAGATTAATTTAAAGAGAGATGTTTTCACGAGTTAATTAATTTTAATTACTTAAGGATTCACCTACAGTTAAACCAACATCGCTCACTTCCAAAAGTGGATTATCACGCATATTCTGTTCAATTTCGATCTCAAACTTGCCATTATGTGGGAAATGATAATTGGTAAGCATAGGCAAAGTATAACTGAATACATTTCCAGATCCGCTACCCAACCATTCGCCATCATTTTTGGCCAGTTTGTATTGATAACGACGGGTTACCATTTTTTTGCCCTCTTTAAAATGGGCAAGGATAAAAATATTGGCATATTTATAATCAGCGGTATGTCTCAGCTTAAAATAAATATTATAGGCCTTTGTATTATCTTTAATCTCGAATATTGTCGAAATATGGTTACGGTAGGTCCACCTGCGGTCGGCAATTTCTACATTACTATCAATTACGCTGGATGTACAGCCAACAAATAGCGAAGTAATCAATAAAAAACCAAGCAAAAATACTTGTCTTTTATTCAGCAGCAGGTTTATTTTCTGAGCCATTATTGTTGTTTCGGCGGTTATTGTTTTTCCTACGGTTATTTCTGTTCTTATTTTTGCCCTGTTCTGGCTTAATACCCTCTGCTGTTATATTACTTTCAGCTTTAACTACAGGCTTTTGTGCTTGCGGTTGTTGCTTTGGCTTACTGTTTTGGGGTTTTGGCCCATTAACATGCTGTGGTTTCGGCACTGCCTGTTGAGGCTTTTGAACAGAATTTTGTTGCGGTTTTGGTCCGTTAGGTTGTTGTTTTCCACCTTGTTGGGCTTTCTGTGCGCCTTGTTGAGGCTGCTGTAACCTGTTATTAGGCCCTGCATTCTTCTCTCCGGCGGGAATTCTTTCTCTTTTATTCTGGCTGTTGCTGCGGTTATTTTTCTGGTTGTTGTTCCTGTTCTGGTTATTTTTACCTCGGGAACGTTCGTCCAAGCGAGTTAAACTATCCTGACCAACTACATTTTCATAATCGAAAGATTTTTCTACCACAACTGGCGCGGCAATCTGAACGGCCTCTTCTTTTAAGTTAGGCGCTTTTTTACCCGCCTTGTTCATTGCCATAATTTCTTTTACACGCGCAGCTTTAACCGGGATCCAGTTTTCATCGCCCTGGTAACTGAACCACATGATTTTTTTGAAAATATCGGTTTTCTGGTGGCGGGCATAACCAACCTCAGTATCCAGGTTTTCAATTCTATCGGGAATATCTTTTAAAGCATCCAGATAGGTATCCAGTTCATAGTTTAAGCAGCATTTTAATTTACCGCACTGCCCCGCAAGCTTTAAAGTATTTAGTGATAAATTTTGATATCGAGCCGCAGCTGTAGATACGGTTTTGAAATTGGTTAACCAGGTAGAACAGCATAATTCGCGACCGCAAGAGCCAATCCCTCCTAAACGGCCAGCTTCCTGGCGCATCCCAATCTGGCGCATTTCAATACGGATACGGAAACTTTCCGCCATTTTTTTAATCAGTTCGCGAAAATCCACACGTCCATCAGCCGTATAAAAGAAAGTGGCTTTGGTTTTGTCGGCCTGATAATCCACATCGCTGATTTTCATCTGCAAACGAAGATCCAATGCCAGTTTACGGGCTTTGTGCATGGTTTCCCATTCCATCCCTTTGGCGGCATTCCATTTTTCTACATCCGCCTCGGTAGCCTTACGGTATATTTTTTTGGTTACCTGATCAAGGGCCGTTTTGCGGCGTTTCATCTGGATCCTTACCAATTCGCCAGTGAGCGAAACGTGTCCTACATCAAAACCGCCAGTTGGCCCTTCAACAGCAACAAGTTCCCCAATTTCGAGGTAAATGTTATCATTATTGAGAAAAAACTCTTTACGTGAGCCTTTAAATTTGATTTCGGTAACCTGAAAAGGTTTATAATTAGAAGGCATATCCAAATTAGATAGCCAATCGTGCACTTCCATTGTTTGGCAACCACCTGTGCCACATGAGCCATTACTTTTGCATCCATTAGGGGTGCAACCACCACCTGTTGAACAACTTCCACATCCCATATTAATTGTATATATATTGAGTCCCCGCGGGGAGCGTTTTAAACTTGATAATTTTTACCAATTGTAAAGATACATCTAAAAACAGAATTTTCGGGTTTGCGTTTCTTTCAATGTGGTAATGTGCCTTTTCCAGTTCGCCAATTATAGCCTCTGCCATAGGTAGGGTAAGCACGTGTGTGCTGAGTTTTTTCGCAGTTTCGAAGGTTAGTGGAGGTAATTTAACCAATTCTTCGGCACCACTTAAAATTAAACAGCATTCGCGTAAATAATTTACGCCATATTTTAAAAAATTCTTCTGGTTTTCTCTTCCCCACTTGGCAGCCTCATCAGTAAAGTCGATTAAATCCGGCACTTTATTCCCAAATCCCATCCTCAGCCAGGCCGTAAACGTACCCGAACTGTCGCTTTGCGTATCTGCTACCAGCGCCTTTGCCTCAATTAAATTTCCGTCGGCCAAAAAGGAATAATCAATAGCCTGATGCTCAGTTAATCCGCTCGTATTTAATAAATATCCTGTCACCTCTTCCGATGAAAGTTTTGGGATCTTAACAATTTGCGTTCTCGATAAAATGGTGGTTAAAATCTGATCCTGGCTTTGTGCAATTAAAATAAATAATGTATTTGCAGGGGGTTCTTCGATTAATTTTAATAGGGCGTTTCCGGCTTTATCAAGATATTCGGGAAGCCACATAATTAAAACTTTTGTTTCGGCTTCAAATGCTTTATAACTTAGTTTTTTTATAATATCGTGGCATTCGGCGATGTTAATATTGGCTTGTTTATTGGCGGCATCGAGTTTAGAACGCCAGATATCCATATCGAAATAAGGATCCTGCAGTAACATGCCCCGCCATTCTTCCAATACATCTACAGCTGTTTTCACATTTGCCGAGGCAAAGAAGGGATAGGAGAAATGCAGGTCGGGATGAATTAAACGTTCATATTTTCTACAGCTCGAACATTCACCACAACTATCATTTTCGCCCTTATTAAGGCAATTGATGTATTGTGCATAGGCAATAGCCAGGGGTACAGCCCCTGAACCAGCAGGCGACAAAAACAACTGCGCATGGCTAATGCGGTTTTCCTTAACCGTTTGCACCAATTGTTGCTTCACTCTTTCCTGTCCGATGATTTCTTTAAACTGCATTTGGTGCAAAATAAGAAATAGATATGAGATTCACACACAAGTGATCATGTTCTTACGTTCGGCGTACATATTTTGGCTTGAACAATATTTTAATTTTTAAAAACCTAAGGAGTTTTCCTACCCGTCGTACAGTGGAGATTCATTATTGTTTTTTTTGGAAATGGCTGGTTCTGTTTCAATGGCAAATGCAGTCCTGCTATCTCTTCAAGTCCTCGCTGCGCTCCGGGCTTTTCATTCTATCAGGTTTATTTAACTAAATCAGTAATTCTTTGGGAACATCAAATAGCGCACTACTCAACTTTACCTAAACCGCACCGGCCTGCATCAACTAAACCTGATGGGAGCGGACATCTTGATTTTTCATCGGGATAAAGCATACAGCAGGACAGCACATACCCAAGTACTACAGGTTTTGCTTTACAAAAAGTGGAATAAATCATTTTTTACCTTAAATACGAACAACATGCTCATTACCAAATTATTACTTCTTAGATTTATTGATTATTTCAAAAAGCTTACCTTTGGCTTTTATTTTTTAAACGGTGGTAAACGTTTTACGCCAAACACCCAACGCTTAACTTGTATGGCACGGATCCTAGCATTTGATTACGGAACAAAACGCATCGGCATTGCGGTAACCGATCCTTTACAGATTATTGCAACAGGACTAGATACGGTACACCCTAAAGATGCGATCGAATATGTTAAAAAATATATGCTTAACGAGCAGGTAGAGGCCTTTGTATTGGGCGACCCCAAGCAGATGGATGGTTCTCCATCCGATTCGGCACAGCACGTAAAAGGTTTTGCTACACTATTAAAAAAATCGTTTCCCGATATTCCCAGGCATTGGGTTGATGAGCGTTTTACTTCTAAAATGGCCCATCAAGCCATTATGCAAAGTGGCTTAAAAAAAATGGACAGAAGGGATAAAGATAGGGTTGATACCATTGCGGCAACTATCATTTTACAATATTTTATGGAAAGTAACCGTTTATAACCAACAAATGAGCCTAATAAACGACGATTTACAGGATTTACTAATTGCCTATTGCGAACCTGAAAGCGAACTGCTACAGCAGATAGATCGCGAAACCAACCTTAAAGTTTTAATGCCCCGTATGCTCTCAGGTCATTACCAAGGTCGGGTGTTGAGCATGCTCAGCAAAATGATTTCCCCTAAAAGAATTTTAGAAATCGGTACCTTTACGGGTTATGCTACTTTATGCCTGGCAGAAGGATTAACAAAAGATGGCCTACTGTATACGCTGGATATTAACGAGGAACTGGAAGATATGGTGCGCCGCAACTTTGCCAAATCAGCATATAATGATCAGATTAATTACATCCTTGGCAACGCTATCACTACAATAGCAAGTTTAGATGAAGTTTTCGATATCGTTTTTATCGATGCTGACAAGAAAAACAACGGTACCTATTATGATCTCATTTTTGACCGCGTTCGCACAGGCGGAATTATCATTGTTGATAATGTGTTATGGAGTGGAAAAGTACTCCAGGAGAAACAGGATAAAGACACCAGAAATATTACTAGTTTTAATGATAAAATAGCTGCAGATGAACGGGTTGAGAAATTAATCTTACCTGTGCGGGATGGTTTGTTTGTGATAAGGAAGAAATAAAATCGTCATTGCGAGGCACGAAGCAATCTTAATGCATTGGTTGACTAGCGATCGGTGTAGTATTGCTTCGTAACCTCTCAATGACGGAAATATAAAAACCATGACTAAAAAAATCTTTACTTTTTGTGTCCTGTTCATATCAGGAATGATCGCGAAAGCACAAGATACCGATGATTACATTGCAGCGCATGTAGAATATGCACAAGGTTTAATGCATGATCATAAAATTCCGGCCAGCGTTATTTTAGCTGTCGCCATACATGAATCTGCTGCCGGAAACAGTAAAATTGCACAACACCTCAATAACCATTTTGGAGTAAAAGGACCGAATAATAATGCAGATATCCGTTCTTCGTACCGCGATTATTTAAATGCGGACGAATCTTACAGCCATTTTGTTGAAATAATGGAAACACGTGAGCCTTTTAACAACCTATTTGCTAAATACGATCAGTACGATTACAAAGGATGGGCTTACGGTATCCGCCGCTGTGGTTATGCCCGTAGCAGAAGCTGGGCCAGCCAGATAATTGGCTTAATTAAAAAATACGAACTCTATCAATACGACGAAAGGCCCGAAGGATACGAAGAGCCTGTATATGCCACTCCGGTACGTCACCACACCAGAAGCAGAAGAACAACAAAAGCTTATACAGTAAAATCGGGTGATAATTTAAGTATTATCGCCAAAAAGAAAGGTACAACAGTAAAAAAACTGATGCAGAAAAACGGAATAAAAAAAGTAAACTTAAAACCAGGACAGAAGTTGAGGTTTTGAGTCGTTAGTCCATAGTCCTAAGTCGATAAATCTAAAATTAACCAGTTAACTGATTTAAACAATAATCCCATATGCGTTCGTACCATCATTACATCCTTATAGCAACAACCCTTATTTTTTTTAGCTCTTGCGGTTCAAGGAAATTTTCCAAAAACAACAAACAGATCGAAAAAGCAGCCAACAAAGCGAATAATAACTCTTACAAAAGCTATAATACCTTAAGTTATATCGATGAGTTTAAAGGCGTAGCTATAGAAGAAATGAACTCAGCCGGTATTCCAGCAAGTATTACTTTAGCACAGGGTATTTTAGAATCGGGTAGCGGTAATAGTGACTTAGCTAAATATGCCAATAATCATTTCGGCATTAAATGTACTTCGGAATGGAAAGGGAAAAACTATTTCCGTGATGATGACCAGAAAAACGATTGTTTCAGGGTATATAAAGATGCCCGCGAATCGTTCAGGGATCATTCTGAGTTCCTAAAACGTAAACGTTACAGTTTTCTTTTCCAGTTGGATAAAAACGATTATAAAAGCTGGGCACAGGGCTTGAAAACAGCGGGTTATGCAACTAATCCTAGATATCCTGATCTGTTAATCAACACCATCGAAAAATATCAGCTTTACCAATACGATCAACCGGAAAGCGAAAAGCAAAAGATTGCGCGTGAAGATCGTGTCTTTACAGAAATCAATCAAAATATTCCCCAAGAGAAGGCTAAGTTTACACCAGTAGATACACCGCCACCAGGCGCAAAACCAATTCTTGCAAACGGCACCTATACTGTTGTTAAAGGAGATACACTTTATAATATTGCAAAACGCTTTAATTTAACAGTCGATCAGTTAAAAATGCTAAACGAAATGAGCACCGATGCCATTAAGCTAGGTCAAACACTTAAGGTTAAATAATGTTAACTACAAACATAGCCAGCGAGATATTTGTAGTTTTGTAGCTTAATGAAATTTTTTATTCCCTTCATATTTGTTCTTGGCTTCTCTACGTGGCTACATGCACAAAATAAACCTGTGCAGGGAATTGTTATTGATAAAGAAACCAAGCAGCGTTTGGCAAAAGTTTATATTTACAACATCCGTACGGGTGATGGTTTATACAACAACACGAAAGGCGAATTTAGCACTTTTGCGCTACCAGGCGATACTTTGGTTGCAGCTCTATCGGGTTATGGGGTAGATACTATTATTTTTAAGGGCCAAACTGCTGCATATTTTCAACTCAGATCGCTCGGCATCAGACTGCGCGATGTAGTTATTCAACAAAAAAGATTGAGCCCGCAGCAGCAATACGAAAAAAATGTTCAGGAATACCGTTACCAAACCATGAAGGGAAGTAGTAAAGATTTATTGAATTTAGGTAACGGTGGCGTTGGTTTAGGTATCGATGCGATCTATAACCTGTTAAGCAGACAAGGGAGAAACGCCCGTCACCTTCAAAAAATACTGGAAAAAGATTATCGTGAAGACCTGATCGATTATCGTTTCAGCGCCAGTCTGGTTAGCCAGGTATTGGGTATAAAAGATGCTGAACTAACTGATTTTATGCAGCAATATCGACCTACCTATCAATTTGTGCTGGATGCAACTGATTATGCCTTTAATCTTTTTATCAGGAATGCCTATAAAAGCTACAGGTTAAATCCTAAGGCGCTACAATTGCCCGCATTACCCAAAATAACCATCGATAAACTGTGATGGCGAAAATTCTGATCATTAAAAAACTTCCCGCAACTGGTATGGCAATCTTTCCATTTATCCTGCTAAAATCAGCAAAGCTTAAAAACAATCAGGAAATTATCAATCACGAGAAAATCCATTTGCGCCAACAGCTGGAATTGCTCATATTCCCATTTTATATCTTATACCTGCTTAATTACCTCATCAACCTTTTCAGATACAAAAAACACGATTTGGCCTACCGGAACATTGTTTTTGAGAAAGAGGCGTACGATTATGAAACCAACTTAAATTACCTAAAAAATGGCAATTGGTACGGTTGGATCAAAAAGATGTGAAATAGCCGCTTCCGCTCCAGCTTTAATTGTTGTTCTGGTAATCATTTTGTTAAATGCTTTTTATCTCTAAAATTTTTCGTTTTCTTTGTAGGTAATGAAGAACTGTTTAGCGACCATAATCCTGATTTTAAGTTTCTGCTCTACAAAATTATCTGCACAGGAAATTGATACTATTCCGATCAATACAAAAGACTTAAATATAAAGTTGAAGCGTAGTCCATTGCTAAGCAGGCAGGGGCCATTAAACTTTGAGCCTGTAAAAATTAAACCTTTAGTTGTAAACGCCAAGATTAATTACTGGAAAACAAGAACCAACATTGGCATCAATATTAACCAGGCCCAATTCAGTAATAACTGGAAAGGTGGTGGTACCAACTCGGTAGCTGTCGGGGGGTTATTAAACTGGAAGGCAGAATATAACAAAGACAGTTATAGCTATGTAAGTGAGCTTGTTTTGCAATATGGCAAAATCAAAAATAAAGACCAGCTGCAAAAGAAAACCAACGACCGTATTTTTTGGGATAATAAAGCTTCTTTCCAACTTTCCAAAAGCTGGTTCTTCTTCGGATCGTTAAGTTTTGAATCCCAATTTGATAATGGTTATTCTTACAGTATGGTAAATGGCCAGGAAACTGCCACGCTGATTTCAAAATTTATGGGTCCGGGTTATTTAACAGAATCTATCGGTTTCGAGTATAAACCCGTTAAATATTTTTCTACCCGTATAGGTACCGGTACCGCACGCCAAACTTTTGTATTGGACGACAAGCTATTTCTTGACCCTGTTGATAATACCAAACCGCCAAAAACCAGTGTTTTTGGAGTAGACTATGGCAAAAAAGTACGCAATGAGCTGGCTTTCCAGATTGTAAGTGCATTTGATAAGGATATATTTACCAATACAAATCTTAAAGCACGTTATCAGATGTTCATTCCTTATAAGGATTTTAAGATGAGCAATATTGATCACCGCTTAGATGTTGCATTAACGGCAAAAATCAATCGTTTTATGAACACGAGTTTAACTGGCGTACTCTTGTTCGATAAGGATACGGGTACGAACAAAATACAGGCAAACCAAACTTTAGCACTGGGTTTTGGCTTTACTTTTCCCAGGTAGATTTAGCCGCCACCAATTTTACCCATTTCCCAGTACGGCATGGTAATAATCTGCCTAAAGCTTACGCCCCTTTGTTTTAGGTAACGTTTAAACTGCTGTACTGATTTTGCCCTGCCTGTTAAATAAAACGTAGCATTTTGCCACATTTCCCAACATAGTGGGTGCATATTTTCCATCCAGTTGATGGCATTTTTTGCAGGTGCGTTCAGGTCAGATGGTACGGTATCAATCAATAATTTAAGATGTTCAACCGAATTCAGGTTTTCTTCATGGAGTTCCAGCACTCCAAAATATTCTACATCTTCATCAATTACCTTTTTACCCAACGATTCGTACAAACCAAGGCTCGTTTCATCACCAAAAAAGAAATGTTGATTGGATGCTTCATTGTATTTTACCTTTGCACGGTCTACAATCAGTTTTAATCGGTCTCCTTTTTGGATATTTATGACCAATTTATGGCCAGGCCCTTGTCTGTTCAGGTAAAAAATCACTTCACAGGTTTCGTGTGTCTCGTCAAAACCCGATAAGGTATAATGCCTGTATTCATTGGCATTAACCCTAAAAAGCACTTCCATTCCTGGGATAAATTTAGCATCAATAAAATCGCCTTTAAAGGTAACGCACTTTAAGTTGCTGCTTAACATTTTGGTTTCTATAACCTCTACTTGATATATTTTATCGCTGATCACTTTTTCCATTGTGTTGGCCAGCCATGAAGGTAATTTAGGCATCGTATTCTTTTGTTTAGTAACTTTGAACAAAAGTAGTTGTCTAACAAATGCACCTTTTTATACCAGAAGGATTAAAGTTTATATCAAAAGGATTTTATGGCCTTAAACATTTACGATAGCGATGATAAATATTATGTTGTAGGAAATAAGTTCGACATTTCTCAATTTAATCAGCCATTGGTAACCGAAAGGAGGAATAAATATAGTTTTCCTTTTGGTGATGCAGAGATTGTAGAAATCGCTTTTTCGGGTATTTATATTGTTTACGGCGATATGGTTGTGAAACAGAGCCGCCTGCGCATTAAATCTTTTGATGAACCTGATATGGTAGAGCTCCACTTTGCGCTTACTGGTGGGGGCATTATGGAAAACTACATCACCAAAAAACGCCTGGATATTAAAGCAAACCAGCATAATATTATTTATAGCCCTGATTTTGACGGGATGGCAGAGTTTGATACGGGAGGTACACATAAATTTTTTGAGATAAACTTCGAGAGGTCACGTTTTATTGATCTAACCAGCGAAAGCAGCATCCTGCTCAAGAATTTTGCCGAGAACATCATGAACAGCCGTTCAGTAGAGCTTTCTTCAGAAAATCTGCCCATCAGCTTAGCCATGCACAGTTGTATCAATGATATTATGAACTGCCAGTTTACCGGCGGATTAAAACTCTTGTTCCTGCAATCTAAATGCCTCGAACTTTTGGCATTGCAAGCCCAGGCTTTTGAACTTGCAGCAAAAAAAACCAATACATCTACCATTAAATCAACCTATGATAAAGACCGCATTTATTATGCACGCGAATATTTGTTAGCCAATGCCAGTCATCCGCCATCTTTAAGCGAATTGGCAAAAACAGCAGGGATAAACGAATTTAAACTAAAACAAGGCTTTAAAGAGGTTTTTCAGAATACTGTTTTTGGTTACTTAAGCGATTATAAACTGATGAGAGCTAAAGAACTCCTGGCCGATAGCGCAAAAAACATTAAACTCATTTCTGAAGAATTAGGTTACTCTTCAGTACAACATTTCAGCAGTGCTTTTAGCAAAAAATTTGGTGTAAGCCCAGGCAAAGCAAGGTAAGTCTAGGTCACATTTCCTAGCCTTGGGTTTAAACCCAAGGCTAGGAACACCCAAACTTATCCCTTCTTCCTTTTTTTCTTCAGATCAAGATAATCTACATAATATAAAACCTTTACCGAAAGGCTATTATTCTGAGGAGCATTTAAAATTCCACTCAGGTTTTTGTTGTAACGCTGTGTGTAAAAAGTATCATAAGTTTCGGCCGCATCCTTATACGAAACAGAAAGGGTGCTCCCTGGTGCAAACTGCCAGGTATAAATTAAATCAATATTAAATACGTTATAATTCCTGTCCATTCCCGTTAATGGTACACCTTGGTATGTTGTTAAATGCCCATCAGGATTGAGCAGATAAAATTCCTTATTTCTTCTATCACTCCAATAATGTCTTAATACAACAGTTATTCCCATTAAATTGGTAAAGGTGTATTTAGCATCAAATGAGTTTTCTACCGTCCGGCGGTCGTATTTCGAAAAAACAGCCTGATTACCCTGTGCCGTTACCCAGTTTACGTAGTCGTAATTAGGATTAAAATTCAAGTCTAATCCAAAGGCAATCTGATCATTCAACCTCAGGTTCTGAAAAAGGTAAAAGTTATACTGTTTTCCGCCAAAAAGCTGCTGTTTAAAATAGCGCACATTTCCCCCAAAATTATAGGCTTTGGCACGATTGGGGTTTATATATAGGCTAATACCGTAATTTTCTGGAGCATGATACAATTGTCCGTTGCGTGCCTCGTAAAAATCATTACCTTTTCTCTCCCAGCTTAAATCCAATTCTGCCGACCATTGATTTTTAAACTGTACCCAATACCCTGCATTTGTACTTGTTTTTTGATAAACACTTGGTATTACCCTACGTGAATAGTTTAAATTAACCCAGCTTTCAAATTGATTATACCATTTACTTGGTTTATACACGTTATAACCAATGCCTATCCGCTGATCTAAAAAGTTGTTATTGGTAAAGAAACCCATATCTGATGGGTCAAATTTATCATCAGCATATACTTGATTGTAACTCCAGGTAAAGTTGCCGCTCTGTTTACCAAATCGCAGTGTATAACTATAACCCGTACTCGGTTCTTTCCCACTTAAATAACTCATTTTACCACCACCATTTACAAAGTATTTATTGCCTTTATTGTTTAGATTGAAAAGCAAAGCACTCACATTGGCATCGTAAGCAGTGCCTTGTCTCAGCACATTGGTATTGATAAACGTAACCGAACTATTGTTTTTCAACGACTGATCGAAAACCAAAATATTATAATTGGTAAGTGGTTGCGTTTCCACCATCCGAAAGTTACCTTGAGCATCTTCAACCTCGGTGTCCATACTACTGGTAACTGCATTAAAAATGCCAACACCCAAGCCTTTTGCTGTTCTTCCAGAAATCTTTGTGGCATTTAATACCTTAGCCTCAGTTTGATCTTTTACAATTTTATCAGTGCTGCCTACTTCGCTATAATTATAATAAGAGGGTATAGAACCGATCCGTTTGGAATAAAAAAGATCACCTTTGTTAAACAGTTCAGTTCCTTCGGTAAAAAACTGCCGGTTTTCATTAAATTTCACTTCAAAAGGAGTAAGATTTAATATCCGGTTATCAGATTGCACCTGACCAAAATCGGGCACCAATGTCATATCAAGCGTAAAACTGTTATTAATTCCATACTTTACATCCATCCCGCCATTAAAACGCGAGGTCGTATTTTTCACGCCAGGCAAATTAACCGGATAATGATTAACATAGGCTGAAATATATGGCGAAAATGACAATCTTAAAGGTGGTTTAACATTTTTTATTCCCGTCCAAAGTCCTTCCTGGTTAATAAAGCCATTAACTTTAGGGTCTACAAAATTCCAAAATGTCTGCGTATTGCTCCGTTGTATTCTGCGGCTAAAATTCAAACCCCAATTCTGAATCTCCTTACTGGAAAAACGTAAGGCCGAATAAGGGATTTTCATTTCACAGGTCCAGCCTTTATCATCAATTTTAACTGCACTTTCCCATACCGCATTCCAGTTTGCATCTTCATCACCAACCTGCGAGTATTTGGCATCAAATTGAACGCCTGCAGCCGTAACAAAAAAGCCATTTCCATTCATTTTATCATAAAATGGATCAACAATAATCGAAATGAAATCGGCGTTACCAATATTATCCCTCGAAACCAACTCGTGCGAAACACTATCAGGGTGATCATACATCCGGGCATAAACATAAATGGCCACATCATCATAAAGTACCTTCATTTCAGTACGCCGATCATGAGTTTCTACCTTTCCGGGATTTGGCCTGAGCTGGATGAAATCAGTAGCAGTGGGAATATTATTCCAACACGCATCATCTAAAATACCATCTATTTTGGGGCTTTTCAGCGTTCTTTTCGCTTTCAGTTGGCGCTGTTTCGAAATATCCTGAGCTTGAGAAAAAGCACAAGAAAATATAAAAAGAAGAAAGATGCAGCGTTTCATTCGTTTAGGTTAGTTAGATATAAGACTATGCCCTAACCAGAATGTTGCACCAAAATAAATTTAATATATCTTCCAAAAGTTTTGACTTTGAGGTGCAGCGATTTACAAGCAAAATTTGATACATTTGCCTTTTATTAAAAACAAGTAGCTTTTTGCCCTTTGGCATGAAGCTTTTAGCTTAAAAAAAGATGTTTGATAATTTACAGGACAAGCTAGACAGAGCATTTAAAGTATTAAAAGGACAAGGCAGTATTACGGAAATCAACGTGGCAGAAACCATGAAAGAAATCCGCAAAGCATTATTAGATGCCGATGTTAACTATAAAACAGCAAAAGCATTTACTGATGACGTAAGGCAAAAAGCATTGGGGCAAAACGTACTTACCGCCGTTTCTCCAGGTCAATTGCTGACCAAAATAATGAATGATGAACTTGCAGCCTTAATGGGTGGTGAAGTTACAGAATTAGATACTAAAGCAAACCCTACTATTATTTTAATTGCAGGTTTAAACGGTGCAGGTAAAACGACCTTCGCAGGTAAGCTGGCATTACACTTAAAAGGTAAAGGTAAAAAACCTTTATTGGTGGCCGGCGATATGTACCGACCGGCGGCTGTAGATCAATTAGAGGTTTTAGGAACTTCTGTTGGTGTGTCTGTTTATGCAAACCGTGCATCAAATGATCCTGTTGGCATCGCTTTAGAGGGCATTGCACACGGTAAACAAAATGGAAATAACGTAATCATTATCGATACTGCAGGTCGTTTAGCGATCGATGAATCGTTAATGAACGAAATTTCTGAAGTTAAGGCCAAAACTCAACCACACGAGATTTTATTCGTTGTGGATTCCATGACTGGTCAGGATGCAGTAAACACAGCTAAAGTATTTAACGATCGTTTAGATTTTACAGGTGTTGTTTTAACCAAATTGGATGGCGATACCCGTGGTGGTGCGGCGCTTTCCATTAAATCAGTGGTAAACAAGCCTATTAAATTTATCGGTACTGGTGAGAAAATGGAAGCACTTGATGTTTTCTATCCAGATCGTATGGCATCGCGTATTTTGGGTATGGGAGATGTGGTTTCACTTGTTGAACGTGCACAAATGCAGTTCGATGAGAAAGAAGCTGCAGAATTGCAAAAGAAAATCCGTAAGAACAAATTTGATTTCAACGATTTCTACAATCAGATTCAGCAGATCAAGAAAATGGGTAACATGAAAGATCTGATGGGCATGATACCAGGTGTGGGCAAAATGATGAAGAATGTAGATATTCAGGATGATGCTTTCAAATCAATCGAAGCCATCATCAATTCGATGACCCCCTTTGAGAAAGAAAACCCAGATAGCATTCAGCAAAGTCGCCGTTTACGTATTGCCAAAGGTTCAGGAAGCAAGGTTGAAGAAGTAACCAAACTTATTAAACAGTTTGAAGATATGCGTAAAATGATGAAGCAGTTTTCTAACCCTGCAGCCGCAGCAGCAATGATGAAAGGTATGCCTAAAATGCCATTTGGAAGATAGGTTTTAGCTGAAAGGTTAAAGACCAAGGCTTAAAGCGCAAATAACATATTGCAAATATTAAATCCCGATCAAAAATGGCCGGGATTTTTTGTTTTATAACCTGAGTTCGATTAATGTTTAAAAATTAATGTACTTTATTAGGACGAATTGGCTAGCCGTTTCGTCATGCTGAATTTATTTCAGCATCTTTCCTGTTAAACCGCCTTTCTATGAAGGCCCTGAAACAAGTTCAGGGTGACGACCGTTCATGCAAGGCGACAAATAACCCAAATTAAAGCACATTATTAATCGAACTCAGGTTTTATAAGTTTTGGAAATGAGGGTTCAGTATTACATAGGAGGTTTCAGCCCTGCTTTCCCTGCTGCCGATAGAAGGAATCGGCATTCGTCCAATCAGGTTTATTTAATGGCGGTTGGTGAAATCAATTAGCTTATAAATACTAAACTTGATCTTTGTTTAAACAATCTGTATATTAGAATTAATATTCATCCCGAATAATTTACATCCGAGTTTATTTTAATTAAAATTAAATGCTTGTAAAAACATACGGGAGTGCTGTTTATGGCGTAAATGCACTAACCATAACAATCGAAGTGAATATTAGCGCAGGCACCAAATACTATATGGTAGGCCTGCCCGATAATGCTGTAAAAGAAAGTTTGCAAAGGGTGGCTAGCGCCATTAATGTTTCAGGTTTTCGCATGCCTAAACAAAAAATAGTGGTAAACCTGGCACCAGCAGACATGAAAAAGGAAGGCTCCTCTTATGATCTGCCAATTGCCATCGGCATTTTAGCGGCATCAGGTCAAATCCCAGCCGACGAATTGGAAGATTATTTTATTATGGGCGAACTTTCTTTAGATGGAAGTATACAGCCCATAAAAGGGGCTTTACCAATTGCCATACAAGCACAACAGGAAGGTATTAAAGGATTTATCTTACCGAAACAAAATGTTCGCGAAGCAGCCATTGTAAACGATTTAATGGCGTATGGCGTAGAAAACCTGGCCCAGGTAATTGCTTTCTTTAATAAAAGCAAAGCGCTGGAGCAAGTTAAAGTGAATACCAAAGAAGAATTCTTAAAAAACATCAATAACTACGAACACGATTTTGCCGATGTTAAAGGCCAGGAAAATATTAAAAGAGCATTGGAAATCGCAGCTGCAGGTGGCCATAATGTTATTTTAATTGGCCCGCCAGGTGCAGGCAAAACCATGCTGGCCAAGCGCCTGCCCACTATATTACCCCCATTAAATTTAAACGAAGCTTTAGAAACCACGAAAATCCATTCCGTTGCAGGAAAACTATCTGCGAGCGATGCTTTAATGACGAACCGTCCGTACCGCTCTCCACACCATACCATTAGCGATGTAGCGCTGGTAGGCGGCGGAATCAATCCACAGCCTGGAGAAATATCGCTGGCGCATAATGGCGTTCTGTTTTTAGATGAACTACCCGAATTTAAACGAACCGTTTTAGAGGTAATGCGCCAACCTTTAGAAGACCGTAAGGTAGCTATTGCAAGGGCAAGGTTTTCGGTAGAGTATCCAGCCAGTTTTATGTTGGTGGCCTCCATGAATCCCTGCCCGTGTGGTTTTTATAATCACCCCGAGAAAGATTGTGTCTGCGCACCTGGCGTGGTTCAAAAATACCTGAGTAAGATATCGGGGCCGCTTTTAGACCGGATTGATCTTCATGTAGAAGTAACACCCGTTAACTTTACGGAATTAGCCTCTACTACAGAAACAGAAAGAAGCAACCTCATCAGGGAACGTGTAATTAAAGCAAGAGAAATTCAGGATCTACGTTTCGCAGATCGCGACGAATTACATTGCAATGCCCAAATGAGTCCAAAAATGGTACGCAAAGTATGCCAAATCAGTGAAGTTGGAACCAATTTATTAAAAACTGCAATGGAAAGGTTAGGGCTATCGGCCCGCGCCTACGACCGGATTTTAAAGGTTGCCCGAACAATTGCCGATTTAGCCGACAGTGAAAATATAGAGCTTGAACATTTGGCAGAATCAATCAATTACAGGAGTTTGGATAGGGATGGCTGGGCAGGATAAATAATGTATTATATAAAACTATATGTCCTATATATCTATATAGTACATAAATATACAATTACATAGTTAACTGTCAAGACACATATCTCATAGAGATACTTAAATTATGTGTTCAATATAATACGCTAAATTAAAATATAATCTAATTATGATTACCAAATCAAGCTTAAGGGAATTGACCTACAAAGTGATCGGGGCAGCTATTGAAATACATAAATCGCTTGGCCCCGGTTTATTAGAAAGTTTTTATCACGAATGTATGAAACATGAACTATCCCTTAGAGATATTAATTTCTTAACAGAAATAGCCACACCAGTTTACTATAAAAACATTGCAGTTGCTACAACACTAAGATGTGATTTACTTATCGAAGATTGCCTTGTTGTTGAAATAAAAGCATCAAAAATTATCGAGCCTATTGCAGAGGCACAAATACTAACTTATATGAAATTACTAGAAGCACCTCAAGGTTTAATTATTAACTTCAATAGTACAAACATTTTTCATGATGGACAAAAGACTTTTGTAAACGATTTTTACCGATATTTAGTTGACTAAACAAATTGAAATGTCATGAAAAAGATTCTTTATCTAATCTTTGTAATCGTAACTACTAATTCATTTGCCCAAAAAATATTCCATCAGCCTGCTGCAAAAGATACATGGCAATACGTTTATCCCTTTACAGATAAAAGTTATGTACTGGCCATACAATACTTAATAGTTGATAAAGAACTGCCCAATGCCAACATTTATTTCGGTAAAAGTGGAAAAACAGCCGACAAAATTTTCTGGAAAGAAAATCTTGATATGCGCCACATCACTGACAATATCACTTACGAAGACTATAACAATGACGATACAAAAGATCTTTTAATTTTCGAAGATACAGGTGCCAGGGGAGGAAATTCGTTTTACAATCTTTACCTTGTTAATCTCAAAAACCATACCTTAACCAAGGTAAAGGATTTCGACAAAATTGTTAACCCCAGCTACAACAAAAAGTACAAAGTGATTGTGAGTTATGGCTTAACAGGTACCAATTATTATCAGTTGTATAGGCTTAATAAAAAGTACATACCATACAAAATTGGTGATCATTTCGATGAAACTGATAATTTAGATCTCGATAAAAAGATTGCCTCAGTTTTAAAGAAAAACAATAATCTAAAACTACAGATCAAAAAGATAAACAATACGCATCAATAAATGAATATTAAAAAAACTATAAAACTGTTATTCTATGCCTTTATCTTAGGAATTATTATAGTATTAGGAATTAATTTGTTAGTCAGGCAACAAACTAATTCACTAATTTATGCTAATATCCAAAATACACCAAAAGCCAATGTAGCCATTATTTTTGGAGCAGGAATAAATAACGACAAACCTAGCAAATACTTAAAAGACAGGCTTGATGCTGGCATAAAACTCTATAATAGGCATAAAATTGATAAAATTTTGCTGTCAGGAGATAACGGTAGTGATGCACATGATGAATTAACTGTAATGAAACTTTACTGTTATCAATATGGTGTTGATACCAGTAAAATTTACCTCGACTATGCAGGTTTTGATAGTTATTCTACGCTGTACAGATCAAAATTTATTTTTAATATAGATACCGCAATTCTGGTATCACAAAAATATCATTTGAATAGATGTATCAATATTGGCAATAAACTGGGAATAAAGTCTTATGGTTTTGCGGCAGATCAAGGAACATACCAAGGCTTCAAATACGCTTCATTCAGAGAGTATTTTGCTATAGTAAAATCTACAATTGATCTGATTATTGGCAAGAAACCTCATTTTTTAGGTGAAAAGGTTAATATTAATGGACCATCAAACTATACCAAAGAATAGCATGAAGTATCTCCCATTCTTACTTGGCTAAATTGAACAAGTTCTTTTAAACTGAACAGTTTTAATATTTTCAACCAATCAGCACAGTTTTGAAAACAAGTGTTCAAATAGTCCAAACAAAAAGAAAGAATCACCCTGATAACAACCTAAAAAACAATAACTTAAGGCACAAATTTAGTTACTACTCCTTTTCACTACCCCATCTTATTTACAGATCATATTTTTCGTTTGGCATAGTCATTGTCATAGCGTTGTTACATTTATAACCTATTTAAAATTAAAAAGTGAAAGAGATGAAAAAAACAGTTCAAATTTTCAGCATGCTTTTAATAGCATTAACCGTAATGGTATCGTGTAAAAAAGATACTGATCCTGCAGATCGCGATTTCTTTGTAGGCACGTATAAAGGTTCCGTTTCGTACCGTAGCGGCGAAACTACTATTACCAGCAGTGATGGAAAAGTAACCGTGACTAAAGTTGGCGAAACCTATAGTTTTTACTTTGGCAACAACATTCCGGATATTACAGGAGTAAAATTCGAAAAGAATGGCGATAACAGCTATGTGAGTATCGGTTCGGGCTTAACAGGTATTAGCATTGATGCCAGTAAACTCACCATCAGGGTAGTTAAAGACAGCCAGTTCTGGACGGCAGATTGTACCAGATAATAAGGAATATTTAAAAATAAGGCCCGATCGTAATCGGGCCTTATTTTTTGCCTTTCTCATTCCAAAACCCAAAAAAGGAGTTTCATGCTTAATTTAATTAAATTTATAGCATGAGTTTTGAATTAAAAACACACCTCGAAGAAATCGTTTCCCTCACCGATCAGGAGTTTGAACATATAGCAGCACATTTCAAACCTAAAACGCTTAAAAAACACCAGTACCTGATCCAGGAAGACGAATTTGTCAATCACATTTATTTTGTAGTTAAAGGTTTATTAAAGGCCACATTTACAGATGCTAATGGTAAAGAGTATATTATCCAGTTTGCGATGGAAAACTGGTGGCTTTCCGATTTCAGGGCTTTTTATGGTCACGTTAAATCGATTACCAACATCAGTTGCCTGGAAAACTCCGAACTACTCTCCATCAGCAAAGATAATTTAGATCAGCTATGCAGCGAAAGCCATAAAATGGAGCATTTTTTTAGGATAAAAAACAGTTTGGGCTATGTAGCTTTACAGCAAAGGATTTTATCACTTTTAACCACAAGTCCTAAAGAGCGTTTTGAACAACTCGCTCAACAGTATCCGCAATTGATGCAACGGGTTTCAAAAACAATAATCGCAGCATACCTGGGCATTTCCAGAGAAACCTTAAGCAGGCTTTCCGCAAAAGTGTGATTCTGCTCACATTAAATTTGTGATTGAAGTCCTTTGCTGCCTTAATCAACAGCACTAATTTTGTGGTACACTTAGCATAAAAAATATGAATAAGAAAGTTTTATTCGTGCTTACAAGCCACGACGAATTAGGAAATACAGGTTTAAAAACAGGTTTTTGGTCAGAAGAATTGGCAGCGCCATATTATGCCTTAGCCGATAAAGGTATTGATATTGTATTGACGTCACCGAAAGGTGGTCAGCCACCAATAGACCCTAAAAGTGAAGACCCTTCATTTCAAACCGAAACGACGAAAAGAATGGATAAAGACGCTGTTCTTTTAGCCAAATTAAAAAATACCACCCCATTGGCTGATGTAATAATGAATGATTATGATGCGGTTTTTTATCCTGGTGGCCACGGACCACTTTGGGATTTAGCAGAAAGTGCAACCTCACAAAAGCTCATTACCGAATTCTATACTGCCAACAAGCCTGTTGCTTTTGTATGTCATGCTCCGGGAGTGCTTAAGGATGTAAAAATAAATGGTGAGTACCTGGTGAACGGAAAAAATGTAACCGGGTTTACCAATACCGAAGAAGAAGCTGTTCAATTAACAAACATAGTACCTTTCTTAGTAGAGGATATGTTGATAAAAAATGGTGGACATTACAGCAAGATAGCTGATTGGAATCCCTATGCTGTAGTTGATGGTCTATTGATTACCGGACAAAATCCTGCCTCATCAGAAAAAGTTGCAGAAGAATTATTAAAGCTTCTGGCCTAAATTTAATCCTCAACACGGACTGGTATAGCCAAACCTTGTTGAGGATTGCTTATTATAGCTCCTCTTCTTCCTCGTCTTCAGGTTCAGATACATAATTTTCAATCGCCTGCCCAATTGCATTCACTTCTTCGTCTTCCTCAAAAATTGGAAGTTCTGTTTTATAATCCATTTTTAACCAGATCGATGAAGTATCTTTCTGAATCTGGATATATTCTTTTCCATCTTTAAAAATGGTGTATGAATCATTCCCCTCTGGAAAAACTGAATAATTAACTGGGCCTATTTCAATGTCGAAAGGTTCTTGCATGGTGAATATTTTTCTTCAAAGATAAAAAATCTTTTCTTTGGGTTAAGTAAGGTTACATACAAGACATTCTTATCTTAATGGTATAATTTACATTAAATTTTTACTGCTGTAACTGATTTCGACAAACATATTGCCAGAAGATACGACGGACTTAGAAATTCATGGTTTTTTGATACAGTAATCGCTATGCCTATGGATAAAACCATTACTACTGTTGATTTAGAAGATTTTTCGGAAGAGGCAAAAAGTGAAATATCAAAGAGCCTTAAATTCAGACAGGTTAATCAACTATAAATAAGTCCAAATTCAGGAAAGTAGAAGTCTGATTTTACATTGTAAAGGAATTTACTATTCATTCAGTCCGTGCTGTGATCTTTCTCTGTGACCTCTGTGGTAAATGATAATTAAAAAATTACGAATGATTGTTTAAAAATCCCGTCATTTATACTACTTTACGGCTAAAGATTTTACGCGATAGATAAGAAGATGAAGTTAACGTTTTGGGGCGCAGCACAACAAGTAACAGGCAGTATGCACCTGCTCGAAATTGGGCATTATAAAATACTGATAGATTGTGGATTAGATTACGAGAAGGAAACCTACCAGGAAGAAAACCAACAATTCCCTTTCGATCCGGCAAGTATTAACCTGGTAATTTTAACCCATGCGCATATTGATCACTCTGGTAATCTGCCCACATTGGTTCGATTGGGTTTTGATGGTCAGGTACTTTGTACACCACCCACAGCCGATCTTACTTCGATATTATTATTCGATTCTGTTGAACTTTTTTTAAGAAAAGCGGGCAGAAAACCACGTACCAAACGCGGCAATTTTAGCGGACCAAAACCGTTGTACCTGCACAAACACGTGATGGATACAATCGATCGTTTTGTAACCATCGCTTTTAACAAAGCTTTCAAAATTAGTGGCGATATCAGTTTAACTTTTGTTCCCGTAGGACATTTACTTGGTGCTGCAGCAGCAGTTTTAACCATAAACGATGGGGGTATAGAAAAGAAAATAGCTTTTACCGGCGATATCGGCAGGGAAAACTATCCGGTATTGGTCAATCCTGAACCTTTGCCTGAAGTCGACTATCTAGTAAGCGAAGCAACTTATGGAGGCAGAATGCATACCAAAGACCAAACATTGGAAGAACGCTTGGTTCAGGAAATTACCGAAGCCTGCATTAAAAGCCCTGGACGATTGATTATACCAGCATTTAGTATTGGTCGTACACAATCACTGGTATTTGCCTTGAACCAGATATTCACCAAAAAACTCCTTCCACCGATCCAGATTTTTGTAGATAGCCCGATGGCCATTCAAGCCACAGAAGTTTATCGCAAACACCATAATCTGGTGAATCAGGAAGCAAAAGATTTTTACCAGACTATGGGTGATGAGTTTGAATTTGAGCACCTGGCTTACGTTCAAACTATGAAAGAAAGTAAAGATGTTTCCAATTATTTCGATCCCTGCATTATTATTTCCTCAGCAGGCATGTTAGAAGGTGGAAGGATCCAGGATCACCTATACTACAACATTCAGAACTACTATTGCACTATTCTTTTTATCGGTTACTGTGCCAAAGGAACGTTAGGCTACAAACTATTAAGTAGTGCACCGATTGTGAGGATTAAAGACCGCGAAATGATGGTTTACGCCACCATCCGCCAAACCGACCTGTTAAGCGGTCACGGCGATCATAACGACCTGGTAAAAACAATTAAGCAAACCGGTCAGCCTAAAAAGGTTTTCTTAGTTCATGGTGAAGATAAAAGTCTGCAAAGTTTATCCCTCTCATTGCAAGAAGATGGTTTTAATGTAGAAGTACCAGAAAGAGGAGAGGTGTTTGAACTTTAATACTCTGCTGTCATTCTGAGCGCAGCGAAGAATCCTCGAGTTAACCACACTTCACTAAGGCCTACTAATTGTGACAAATCTAATGACAGTTTCCAACGTTTGCAGATTCTTCGCTGCGCTCAGAATGACAATTAATTTATCAACTCCTAACTTGCCCATTACCCCTAACAACCCATTTATAACTGGTTAATTCTTCCAACCCCATTGGTCCGCGGGCATGGAGTTTTTGCGTGCTGATCCCAATTTCCGCACCAAGACCAAACTGTGCTCCATCTGTAAAACCAGTAGAAGCATTGGCATACACCGCAGCCGCATCTACTTCATTTAAAAATTGGGCAATATTATTGGCATTTTCAGAAATAATGGCTTCACTATGTTTCGAACTATAATCGGCAATGTGGTTCAATGCTTCAGCTAAATCAGCAACTACTTTAACAGCCAGTTTCAACGATAAAAACTCCGTCCCAAAATGCTCGGGCATGGCTTGGTTTAGTAAGTGAGCCGGATAAGAAGATTTTAATACTGCATAGCTTTTTTCATCTGCGAATAAATCTACATTTCCATCAGCCAGAGGAGATAAAAGTGCCGGCAGATCATTCAATCTGTTTTCGTTAACCATCACACAATCTAAAGAATTACAAACGCTTACCCTCCTGGTTTTAGCATTAAAAATAATCGCTTTCCCTTTATCCAAATCACCCGTCTCATCAAAATAAGTGTGAACAATTCCTGCTCCCGTTTCAATAACTGGGATTTTACTGTTTTCACGAACGTAATTAATCAACGATTGGCTTCCCCTGGGGATCAGCACGTCAACAAATCCCCTGGCATTTAATAAAGCTTCGGTTGCAGCCCTTTCCGCTGGCAATAAAGTTAAAACATCACGACTGATTTTATGATTATCCAACACCCTATGTATTACCTTTGCAATTGCGAGATTAGAAAATTCAGCATCGCTGCCACCTTTTAATACGGCAACATTCCCGGTTTTAAAACAAAGTGAAAATACATCTGCAGTAACATTAGGCCGCGCTTCATAAATTACACCCACAACACCCAAGGGCACACTAATCTTTTGAATATGAAGTTGATTTTCCAGCGTTTTATCTGAAAGAATTTTACCCAAAGGACTGTTTAAGCCTGCAACATTTTTAAGGTCGTTTGCAATATCCGCAATACGTGCTGCACCTAATTTTAACCTGTCGTATTTAGGGTCTTCGGAAGGCATTTTAGCTAAATCCTTAGCGTTTTCAGTAAGAATTTCGGCTGTATTAGCGACTAACGCCTCTGCCAAATCCCTTAAAACTACATCTGTTGTTTCTTTTCCCAAGCCAATCAAAGTGCGACTAGCCTGTTTTGCCTTTTCGAAGTATTTTTTATAGTCCATTTTTTTCTTTTTTTACCACAGATGTCACGGAGTCTCCACAGAGGAAACGAAGAATTTAGTGCTCTCTATGAACCTAAATTCAACGCGCTAAATTTTATTAATTTTATCCGATACATGCTTTGGAACGCCTGGTGTAGATTTTTCGGCTAGTCTCTTACTCCCCTTCCAAGTTTCAATAAAATCCCAATACACAACTAATTCTGGTCCATCTATAAAGTCCATCCAACCATCCGCGATTAAATTATCCATTTTATCAAAAACTAAAATTCCCGAATAATTTTCAAAATAGCTCCCTAAATGCTCTCCATCATGCCCTTCAATACAGGAATTAGACCAATCAAATTTTACGCCAACGGCATCTACACCATAAAACCTTAAGTCCTCAGCAAGTTGAAATTCTACAATTTTTCTAAGTTCTGTACTCATCGAACTGGACAATCCATAATCGATATAATTTGGTCTAATTGTATTCATTCTGTTCTGTGTTATATATCTAAGCAATCCTTCAACGATATATCTGGTCTTTCTGCTCTTATCTTTCAGCTTAAATAGCCGAATAAAAATAATCGTAATGTACAAGCGCTTTCTGCTTTTTCTGTCCGATGCGTTCTCTGGCTTTATCAGAACCATATTCTGCAATGCCCAATCCGATCAGGTTATTTTTTTCGTCGATAATTTTAATAATATCACCTTTTAAAAAATCTGTCTGGATTTCGACAATACCAACGGGCAATAAGCTGGTTGCTTTACCGGAGGTTAATACCGTTTTTGCGCCATCGTTTAGCTTTACCACACCGGTTGCAGCAGTTTCTGAATGGGCAATCCATTTTTTCTTGCCCGATTTGCTTTTCTCGGGAACAAAACGAGTATGTATCAGGTCATCATTTAACAAAGAAATCAGCACATCGTCTTTCGTTCCATTGGCGATATGTACAGAAATACCCAATTTAGCTACTTTTTGTGCCATGGTCGATTTTGTGATCATTCCACCACGGCCGAATTGCGATTTACCCGTTTGAATGAAGGAAGCCAAGTTAGCAACAGAACCATTAATTTCCTGAATCACTTCCGAACCTTCAATTTTCGGGTCGCCGTTATAAATACCGTTTACATTCGATAAAATAACAAGCGCATTAGCGTTAAGCATCGAAGCAATTAATCCTGCCAGTTCATCATTATCCGTAAACATTAGCTCAGTAACCGAAACTACATCATTTTCATTCACCACCGGGATTACTTCATTTTGAAGCAAAATTTGCAGGCAGTTTTTCATGTTCAGATAATGTGCCCGGTCGCGGAAATCTTCCTTGGTAACCAAAACCTGTGCACATTGTATGTTGTGGGCAGCAAAGAAATTGGAGTAGGTATTGATCAGTTTAACCTGGCCAATAGCCGCCAATAGCTGCCGCGTAGTTACCGCATCATGTTTTTCGGATACTTTGATCAAACTTCTGCCCGACGCTACCGCACCTGAAGACACTAAAATTACTTCAACACCCTGCTTTTTAATTTCTGCCAATTGATTTACAAGGTGTTTAATCCTCGCTTCATCAGGCAAACCATTCGCCTGCGTAATTACATTCGAACCAACTTTAACAACTATCCTTTTATATCCTAATTTCATTATGATCTTCAAACCGTTTGGGTGCGGCAATTTAACATCAATTTTTCTAATTCAGATGATTATCTATAGGCTTGATGGATTTTTGCGAAAATGGAAAATAGTTTGGGCCTGAGCGTTTAGCGTATGGGGTCGATTAATCTAACCATTAAACAATCACTTTACAATTAACCGCCACGCCACTAATAAACCAATGGCTAATGAACTATTGAACTAAATTATTAAATTGCATTTAAACCTAAATCAAACCACGATGAAACGTATCTTACCCAGCCTTGTATTGCTTAGTGCAATTACGGCCTGTAATCAACCTCAAAAGAAAGAAATGAAAGCAATAACGTGGCCTGATGCAAAGGCGCCCATAGCGGAAATTATTCCGCACCAAAGAGTTATACACGGCGATACCGTAGTAGATAATTATTATTGGATGATCGATTATTTTAAAAAGGGACCAGACAGTACGAAAGTTGTCGATTATTTAAAAGCCGAAAATGCTTATCTGGATACCATGATGAAGAGTACCGATCAATTTCAGTCTGACCTATTTAAGGAAATGAAAGGTCGGATCAAAGAAAAAGACGAATCGGTTCCTGTTTTTAGAAATGGCTACTACTATTACTCACGGACAGAGGATGGACAGCAGTATTTTAAATATTGTCGTAAGAAAGGAAGTTTATCTGCAACCGAAGAAATTCTGCTGGATGTAGATCAACTGGCAAAGGGGCATTCTTATTACAGCGCCACCGGATTTAGTGTTAGTCCCGATAATAAACTTTTGGCTTTTGGAGTCGATCAGGTTTCTCGCCGTCAGTATACCATAAACATTAAAAATTTAGAAACTGGCGAAATCTTAAAGGATGCCATTACCAATACAGAAGGTGGGGTAGCATGGGCAAACGATAATAAAACTTTCTTTTACACGTCAAAAAATCCGGTTACGCTTCTGAGCGAAAAAATCAAAAAACATATACTTGGCGCAGATGCTAAAACAGATGCTGTAGTTTACGATGAAAAGGATAACACGAACTATATTGGTGTAGGTAAATCGAAAAACGGAAGGTATATTTTTATCGCCTCACAGGGAACACTCACTTCAGAATATAAAATAGTAGATGCCGACCATCCGGAAAGCCCTTTTAAAGTTTTTGCAGCGCGATCAAAAGATGTACTGTATGATGTAATGCCTGTTGATGGCAAGTTTTTGATCTTAACCAACTGGAATGCTAAGAATTTCCGTTTAATGGAATGTCCGCTGGATAAAACCGAAAAAGAAAACTGGAAAGAGGTAATTCCTCACCGTGCAGATGTTTTATTGGAAAGTGTTGAAGAATTTAAAGATTTTACTGTTTTATCGGAGCGTAAAAACGGATTAACCGAGCTGCGCGTACTCAAAAAAGATAAAGGCGATTATTATATCAAATTTGATGAACCCGTTTATGATGCTGGCGTAGGTGCTAACCCCGATTATAACAGTACAACCTTACGTTATTCCTATACCTCATTAACTACGCCAAACTCTACCTACGATTACGATCTGGTAAAAAAAGACCAGAAACTAATGAAACAACAAGAGGTTTTGGGTGGCTATAATCCAAAAGATTATGTTACTGAACGCGCTTTTGCAACGGCGAAAGATGGCACAAAAGTGCCGATTGCCCTGGTTTATAAAAAGGGCTTCGAAAAGAATGGGGAATCACCATTGTTACTTTATGGCTATGGATCTTATGGGGCAAATTCTGATGTTTATTTCTCTTCTCCACGTTTAAGCTTGCTGGATAGGGGTTTTGTATTTGCCATCGCCAATATCCGCGGTGGACAGGAAATGGGCCGCCAATGGTATGAAGATGGAAAACTGATGAAAAAGAAAAATACCTTCACCGATTTTATTTCGGTAGGAGAGTATTTGATTGATCAGAAATATACCTCTAAAGGCCATTTATACGCGCATGGTGGTAGTGCCGGTGGTTTATTAATGGGTGCCGTTGTTAATATCGCGCCTGATTTATGGAACGGTGTGATTGCCGATGTTCCTTTTGTAGATGTAGTAAATACCATGCTTGATGAAAGTATTCCGCTCACTACAAACGAATTTGATGAATGGGGCAATCCAAAACAAAAAGCTGCTTATGATTACATGAAAAGTTACTCGCCTTACGAAAACGTAGAGAAAAAAGCTTATCCAAACATGCTGGTTACAACCGGTTTACACGATAGCCAGGTGCAGTATTTTGAACCGGCAAAGTGGGTAGCTAAATTAAGGGCAACCAAAACCGATAAAAATATACTCTTGCTTAAAACCAACATGGAATTTGGCCACGGTGGCGCCTCTGGCCGCTTCGACTATTTAAAGGATGTGGCATTACGCTGGGCCTTTTTATTCTCTCTAGAGGGAATAACCAAATAAAATTTTACCCGGCTCGTCATTCCCAACTTGATTGGGAATCTTAATGCATAAACGCTTTAGGATTCCTGCCTGCGCGGGAATGACGATCGTCTTTTTTAAAATTTAAATCAAAATCTATATCACCCCCACAATGAACACCAAACTAAAAACACTCCAAATCATCCACCTTGCACTATGCTCGGGCGTTTTTCTCTTTGCATTGATAACCATTTTCCTTAACCGCGAAATCATGTTTTTTGATGCTAATCCACAAACTACATCACCTTTTAACCCGATATTTCCAATTATGGGGCTGATTACGATATCAGGAAGCATTTTCTTTTACAGAAATTTAATTTCTAAAATCGATAAATCTGCCATTGCCGATATCAAGATCAATATGTACCAAAGTGCCTTTATCATCAGCTCTGCGCTTTTAGAAGGCGGTGCACTTTTTAATATCGTTGGCTTTTTTATGACACACAACTCCTTCTTTTTGATTTTTGGCTTAGCTAATTTTGTTTTTTTAGTCCTAAAAAGGCCAACCAAAGATAAATTGATTTCCGCCTTACAATTGCAATACCCCGATACAGAGGCTTTATAAGCAATTAGCCTTATCTTTGCCCCTCAATGGAATACAATGTTCACATCCTGCCAAACGGCATACGCTTATTGCATGTGCCTTCGGCTTCTGCCATATCTCACGCCTGCATCATCATCAATTCAGGATCTCGCGATGAACCTGAAAATAAAGCAGGTTTAGCACATTTTATCGAACATTTAATTTTTAAGCGGACTGAAAAACGCAGTACCAACCAAATTTTAAACCGTTTGGAAAGCGTTGGGGCAGATTTAAACGCCTATACCACAAAAGAATATACATGCATACATGCCTCTTTTTTAAATCCCTATCTCGATCGGACATTAGATCTTTTTAATGATATCGTGTTTCATTCTACTTTCCCGGACGAGGAAATGGATAAAGAAAAAAGTGTGATTTTAGATGAAATTTCTTCTTATTTAGATCAGCCCGAAGAAGCGATTAATGATGATTTCGAAGATATGCTTTTTGCTGGACATGCGCTAGGTAATAACATTTTGGGCACAACAGAATCTGTTCAAAACTTTACACGCGAGGATGTCATCAATTTCAGAAAAGCCAATTACCGCACCAATGAAATTGTAGTGGCTGTTTTAGGAAATTATACTTTAAATAGCGTTGTAAATAAAGGAAGGAAGTATTTTGCAGATGTTGAAGAGAACAATCCGGTTAAAAAAAGGATTAAACCACGCATACTTCCGCAGAACAATACCACCATTTACAAACCGATTATGCAGGCGCACTGTATTTTGGGTACGCAGGCCTATTCTACCTACCAGTCGCAAAAAGTTCCTCTAATGCTGCTCAATAATTACTTTGGTGGGAATGGAATGAGCTCGGTTTTAAATTTACAGATCAGGGAAAAATACGGGATTGCCTATACCATCGAATCTAATTTCTCGCCATTATACGACACTGGTATTTTTTCCATTTACTTTGGTACAGATAAGGAAAAACAGACTAAGGCACTCTCTTTAATCTTTAAAGAGATCAAGAAACTTAAAGAGAAACCTTTAAACGAGCTACAGCTGCAAAAAGCCAAAAACAAATTTATCGGACAGATTGCTTTAGGAGAAGAAAACAGGATTGGTTTAATCATATCAATGGCTAAAAGCCTGATTGATCATGATAAAATAGATTCGTTGGAAACCGTTTTTGAGAAAATTAATGCCGTTACCACCACACAAATGGCTGATGTTACCCATGAAATTTTAGATATTGAGCAACTGAATATCTTTGCGTTCTGCCCAATAGAGGAATAATTGTTATTTTTGTAAATCAAATCTTTCGGTTTGCCTTCCTGAGCTTTTCGAAGGACTTAACGATGGGTCTTCGACAGGCTCAGACTGACACCATTTTATAAATAATTAATGAGTTCAGATTCACTTCTGAAAAAAACACAATACAATGAAATTACCAATAGTAGCTTACGGAGATCCTGTTTTGAAAAAGGTAGGAACTGATATTGATAAAGACTATCCAGAATTAAAACAATTGATCAGCGATATGTTCGACACCATGTATTACGCCAATGGTGTGGGCCTTGCTGCACCTCAGATCGGTTTACCGATCCGTTTGTTTATTGTTGATACTGGTGAAGATGAAGAGGGTAACCCTGGCTATAAAAAAGTATTTATCAATGCTGAAATTTTGGAAGAAACAGGCGAAGCTTGGAGCTTTAACGAAGGTTGTTTAAGTATTCCTGATATCCGTGAAAACATCATGCGTAAACCGAACATCAAGATTACCTATTTCGACGAAAACTGGGTAGAACATACTGATGATGTTGACGGAATGCCAGCACGTGTAATCCAGCATGAATACGACCACATCGAAGGTAAATTATTTACCGATAAAGTAAGTGTACTACGCAAAACGATGCTTAAAAGTAAACTGGATGCCATTTCGAAAGGAAATATCAAAACAGATTACAAAATGAAATTTCCGAACAAAAGCAAGAAAAGATAGTTTTTGACGGAAGATGTAAGAGGGAAAATGGAAACATTTTCCCTTTTTTTATTTCTGCAATACCGTGGTCGTCCTTTCGAGTGGAATGCAACCTCGTTGAGAACCATGATTGATCAATGAAGCTAAATCTATCTCTCTCAATAGATCTCTCCATTCCACTAAGTTCCAATCGATGACGAATTATAATAAGTAAATGCTGATAAAACAGGCGAACCCAGGACTAAGGACTCCCGACTAAAGACTTTGGACTAATTACTCCGGCTCTTATCTCCATCAAATATCTGCTGCATCAGCTTGCCCCAGGCAAAAGGATTAAGTAGTGGATTGGTTTGAACCATGTTCTTGTTGATCATCCTGTCAAAATTATAGCGGTAATTCTGACTGCCAATTTCCTGTCCGTCGCGTGGCAGCGTTTGGATCAAGCCATCTATTGATGAACGCGAAAGGTTCTTTTTGGCAATGGCCATATCATCATCCGCCAGTTTCATCGATAAAAACTCACGGGTAAATTCTTCTGTTGTAGCCCAAGGGAAAACACGCACCGAAGGTAAATCGATCACATTTGCTTTCAATTTAACCATAATCGTGTATTTGCTATCGGGTGTACCTTGTGGTATTACTGTTGAGAATTTTTTGTAACCAATGGCAGTAAACAAGATGGTATCGCCAGGATTAACAATAAAAGTAAAGTATCCCCTGTAATCGGCACCAACCCTTTTACTCTTTGCCGAAAGATTGGTGATGGTTACGTAAGGTATCACATTTGAACTATCGATATCGGTAATAATCCCTGAAAATTGGATGAGTTTATCCTGCGCCGGCTTTTGTTGTGCAAAAGCGGCTATGGAAAAAATTAGGCAAATCAAGGTAATACAATATCTCATTAAGACAAAAGTAATTTTTATAATAAAACTTTCTAGTTAAATAGTGTTAAAGCTTACTCTTGCTCTGCCATATTTACGGCAACTACCGAAGTGATCTGTGGAACAGCTTTCATAATGGCCTGCTCAATACCCGACTTCATCGTCATGAAACTCATTGGGCACGAGCCGCAGTTACCCAAAAGCTTAAGTTTTACCGTTCCATCCGATGTAATTTCTTCAACAGAAACATCACCTCCGTCGGCCTTTAAATATGGCCTGATGGTTTCCAATGCCTGTTCTACTTGTTCTGTTAAATTCATTATATATATTTTAATTTATAAAAATAGTAATTTTTTA
>Ga0065714_10002333_pt1 | contig 60286 bp, 45 predicted proteins | sample MisRhiReplicate2_FD_59101 | JGI IMG/M metagenome (GOLD analysis project Ga0065714, IMG submission 59101) | Miscanthus rhizosphere microbial communities from Kellogg Biological Station, MSU, sample Rhizosphere Soil Replicate 2: eDNA_1 v2... | ecosystem: Host-associated > Plants > Roots >...
CCCATGGAGGCTGACCCACCGCCATCGCGAGCAAGCTTTGCTCCCACAGGTCCTGCTCAAACAGGTCTGATGGGGGTACGACCGCAAGAGCCAGGCCGGCTGTTAGGCCGCCATCGCGAGCAAGCCTGCTCCCACAGGAGAATGGAGACGCCTCAGCGCACCTTGAACCGCCCCATGATCGCATTCACACGCGTGTTGGCCTCCAGCAGTTGCCGGGTATTGGCCTCGCTGGCCAGGCCGCCCTCCACCAACTCCTCCACCATGTGACGGATTTGCACCATGCTGCGATTGATCTCCTCGGTCACCGCGCTCTGTTGCTCGGCGGCGGTGGCGATCTGGGTGCTCAGGCTGTTGATCTGACTGACGGAGCCGGCCATTTCGTCCAGGCCCGAGTTGACTCGAGAGGTGGCATCGGCGGCTGACTGGCAACTGGCCTGGGTATTTTCCATGGCTGCGACCGACGAACTCACGCCTTGGGTCAGGCGGGCCAGCATTTCGTTGATTTCCGATGTGCTGGCCTGGGTGCGGGCAGCGAGGGCGCGTACTTCGTCGGCCACCACGGCAAAACCACGGCCTTGCTCACCGGCCCGGGCGGCTTCAATGGCCGCGTTGAGGGCCAGCAGATTGGTCTGCCCGGCGATGGCGCCGATGACGCCGAGGATCTCGGTGATGCGCTGGGCATCCTGTTGCATGCTTTCGACCTTGCGGGTGGCGCTGGCCACTTCATCGATCAGAGCCACCACACTGTTGGACGCCTCACCAACCACCACGCGGGAGCGATCGGCATGCTCATTGGCGCGTTGGGTGAACGCCGCGGTCTCGGCCGCGTTTTGCGCGACGCTTTCAGCCGTGGAGCTCATCTGGGTAATGGCAGTCACGGTCTGGTCGGTTTCCGAGGCGTGGCGCATCAGGATTTCGCTGGTGTGGGCCGAGGTCCGCTGCAGATCGCCCAGGCTCGACGCCATGGCGCCCGTGGCCTGGGTGACTTCGCCGATCATGCTTTGCAGGTAAGCGATGAAGCGGTTGACCGAATGGCCGATCGCTCCCAGCTCGTCCTCGGCCCGGATGGTGATGCGTCGGGTCAGGTCGGCATCGCCAGTGGACAAGGCGTCGATGTTGCCTTTGAGGACCTTCATGCGGTGGGTCAACTGACGGATAGCGTAAAGCTGTATCAACACCAGCAGGATCACCATCGGGATCTGCAGCAGGCTAAGCGTGTTCAGTACATCGTCGCGCTGGGCCGTGATCAGGCGGGTTGGCAAGGCGGTCGCCAGGAACCACGGCGAACCTTCGATAGGGCGCATGAAGAACGTGCTGGCCTCGCCCTTGTTGTCGAACTCGACCCGTTGCAGGGGCTGGTCGCGCTTGGCCAGGCCCGCCTTGACCTGGGTGGCGAATGGCGAGGTGGTCGCCAGTTCGCTGATGTTCTTCAGTACGATCGGCCCACTGATGCGCGAACTGTTGCTGATGATTTTGCCGTCGCCCTCGACGATCAGCATCTCGGCGCCCAGGTCGGCTTCCTTGCGCGCTACCAGGTCATTGAAGAAGCCCAGGGTCACGTCAATGGTGGAAACACCGTAAGGCACGCCGTTTTTCTGGATGGCCATGGCGCAGTTGGTGCGTGGTTCGGCGCTGGCGTCATCTTTATAGGCCGCGGCCCAGGCACATTTGCCAGGAGGGGTGGCCATGCCGCCTTTGTGCCAGGGTTGTTCGTAATAGTTGGGCGCGGCGTCACTGTTCCAGAAGGTATTGACCGCCAGCTTGCCGGACGCGTCGCGGTGCCAGAACGTGCTGAATTTGTTGCGCCCCTCGGCCCGCTGGTTGGGCAACGGCCAGATCCCGCCGCCGAAGACTTTCAGCTCGCCATACTGATCCACCAGCCCCGGCAACACTTTGTCGATGGCATCGCTGTCGAGCAGCGGGATGGTCTGGGTGATGCTGCGTTGCTGGGCCTGGACTTTGTTCAGTTCGCCCTGGATCTGCTCGGCGACCTCGGCAATGCGGTTCAGCGCCACTTGCTCCTCGGTGTGACGCAATTTCGGTGCGACCAAGTAGCTGATGCCGACAACGGTCAGGATAGATAACACCAGGATGAACAGAACCAGGAACAGCGTGTAGCGGGCCTGAATGGTGCGCAGTGATGGCATGTTGGTGTGTTCCTTGCGCGAGGGCGACGTTCAGAAACAGTTGGGATGGGCGTACCAAGTTGTATCGGCGTCCATGCCGATAGCTTGAGCGAAGCGGGGGGACGTCGCGTCAGGCGGCCGAGCTGGCTTGCGTGTCTTTCGAGGCTTGGGCGTGAACCTGCCATTCATCGTGGAGACGTTGCATGAAGGCGGACTCCAGATTGAGCTTGCGCGGCTGTGACACACGGTGGAACAACGCCTGCCAACCTTGCGCAGTGTCGCAGGGCATTATTCCTGTGAAGAAGAAACCAGCGGTGCGCAGCAGGTGGTAGTCAGTGCAAAAGTGCCGACCGAGTCCGAGTCGGATTGAAAGCGGCCAATGGGCTGGCAGCTGTCGCAGCTGCCCGACGAGGCCGACATCCATGCGTTCGGCAAAGATGTCGACTCGTCCGGGCAAATGATTTATCCGTAACGGTTGAATCCCCGGTGGCGTGTCGTCGTGGAGGGTCCCGAACTGCGAAGCCAGTGGAGTCATTAGCCATTGGCAGGGTGCGGGCCACTGGACAGGCGGCAGCGGTCGAAAGTCCCCACCGATGGCCTGACAGCCGATCACGATGGTTTCGGCCTGGTCCGTGGCGAACGGCGAGGGTACGAAGTCGGGCAGCAGGCCGACATCATGAAAACCAAGCCGTTGGGACAGTCGTTGGCTGTAGGGATGGCTCGTAACCTGTTTGATCGACAGCCTGGCAAGCCCGAGCGCCTGACAACGGTCCAGGAGTTGCTGTCCCAGCCGCGTGGCAATCTGTCCGCCCTGCGAGTCGGGATCCACCGCCACCAGCGCCAGCTCGGCATCTTGGGTCGCCAACTGTTGGCGGCACAGCGCAGCATGACCGACCACGCGGTCGTCGATCATGGCGACCAACGAGTGCCACCGCCCCTGCAGATTATGTTGGCAGATCATCTGCGGCATGTAGACGTCCGGCGAGACGTAGTGATCGCCATAGACTCGGCGGAACAGCTCGCAGGTGTCGGCACTGTCCGAGGGCCTGAACGGCCTGATGACCACTTGGCTCATCCGATGCTCCTTGCTGGCAGCGCACCGTAGACCCGACGATCAATGATCGACAGATGCTTGCCGGAGCGGGGATGACGTTCCAGGTCCTGCGCAGCACAAGCCTGGACACTCAGGTCGAGTTTATCGATTCCTGGGTATTGCTCGATCAAGGCGTCCTTCAGCGCTCGCGAGTGTGTTTGGTCAGCGTCAGCCTGTGCATCGGGCAGCCACTTGAGTAGCAGGTGATCATTATCCTGGACGTGCTCGATAATCAACTGCCATTGAAGATTGCCGCCCACGCGCCGGACGATGCCGCTGATTTCTTCAGGGAATAGCGACAACACGCCAACCCGTACTCGACGGCTTTGTGCGCTGCGCCCTTGAAGGGCGAACTTGCGCTGTGGCGTACCGACAGGTTCGCACCAACTGGCCCGGTCTCCCACCGGGTACCTGACGATGGGCATCAGGGTCCGGGTGAAATTGGTCACCACCAGGTTTCCGGTTTGACCGCAGGCATCGATGACCTCACCGCTCAGGTCGTCGATAATCTCCACCCGTGTCTGTTCGTCGAACACGCGATGCTCGCCCAAGTCGCAATCGGCTGTGCTGGCGCCTACCAGGCCGGCATCCACGCTGGCGTATCCGATCGACGCAAAGCGTGCCCGCGGAAATGCCCGCTTCAAGGTCGGCATCTGGCTTTCGAACAGGTTCTCGCCGCCAAACAGGACGGTGGTGATCTGTGGCAGCGTTCGCCCCTGTCCATTGACATGGCTGGCGAATGCCAACAAGTGGGCAGGCACGCCGACCAGCACATTGATGCGGTGGTCGGCGATGGCCTCGGCCAAGGGATCAAGTTTTACCGACCCGGTGAAGGGAAACTCGGTGATAGGTACATTCAAGCTGCAAAGGGCGCCGTGAATAAACAGGAAACTGGCGTACAGGTCTCCGGAAAAAAACAGATTGGCGATTCGATCCCCTGCAACCAGCTGGGCTGACAGGCTGCGACCGAAGCAGTCGAGCATCATCTGCCATTCAGCGTGGGTGTACACCGACATTTTGCCTTGGCTGGTCGTGCCGCCGGTTTTGAAAACCAGCGCATCCCTGACTTTATCGGTCAGTACTCGCCAGGTATCCAGGTCATGGCTGCCTTTCCAGTATTCATTTACATCGACAATCGGCCATTGTCCGAAGTCGCATCCCTGGACGGGCAAGTGGCTTAGCTGAGTGTTATAGAACGCTGAGTGCGTGCGGATATGGTTGAACCATTGCTCATAGGCTAATGAAGCGCTCATCAGGATTTTCTCAAGGCTTGAAGGTTTGCTTATCGAAAATGGGCGAGATCAACTGGCCAGGATTCGACGGTCAATCACCAGCGGGACTTTGCCGCTGTGTTTATTACGTTCGAAGTGCTCCACCGGACAGCAATGGACTTCCAGGACCAGCAGCGTGGCATCGACGGATAGGCGCAGCGGTGCTAGCTCCAGCACTTGGCGTCGAACCGTTTCGGCGTCGCCATCGGTGCGAATCAGCAAGCGTTCACAGCCGCCACTCCCATGGTCGAGCACGATTTGAATGGCTGCTTGCGCCCGTTCGGCCAGTTCCTGGGTGTTGATGAGCTCCGTGGCGATGCGTACCAGGCGACCGTGGCGCTCGCGTAACTCGAATCTCGGCGACTCCAGGCCACAAGCGCAGGGGCCGGGTAACCAGCGTCCCAGATCGCCGACTTCATATCGCAGGAGGGGGCGCGCCTGGCGTATGCGAGAGGTGAACAGCATGCGTCCGGTTTCCCCGGGAGCGACCGGCTTATCCTGTTCAAGATGGACGATTTCCAAGGACTGAATGCCGTCCATGAGGTGGAACACGCCATTGTCGCTGGCGATGCAGGCATGACCGAGGGGGCCTGCGTCGACGGTGCCGTAGATGGCTGAGCAAATGCGTGCGACGCCACACTGCTGCAATAACCTGTGGCTGTCTTGCCCAAGGTGCTCGCCACCCAGCATGACTTTGCGGACGCCGCCGTACGCTTGCAGCACCGGCTGCTGGCTGGAGAACAGGCGATGCAAGGTACTCGGCATGCCGACCACCGTGTTGATTCGCTGATCGACAATCAGCTTCGCAATCTCGTCGAAGGTGTCATCCGATGGTGCGCTCATGGGGTAATGCACGACCTTCATCTGTTCCAGGATTTTCGTGAAACTGAGGAATCCGCCGTACAGGCTGCCGCCATAAAAAAGATTGATGACCCGATCCTGCGCAGGGTCCAGGCCCGCCGCGCGCAGTCCGTCGGCGGCGGCGCGCATGTGGTGTTCGAAATCCCGGTAACTGTAGGGGGACAGCACGGGGGCGCCGCTGCTGCCGCCGGAGCGGAAGAACAGTTGCGCTTGAGGGGCCGCAGGCAAGGCCATGAACGCGGTCTTGTCCAGGATCGGCGTCGAGGGGCAAAGCGATAACGCGCCAGGGGAAGCATCCAGCGTCACGCGGTGACTGGCAACTTCCGCTTCGAGGCCGACCGATACCCGGCGACTCAATCGTTGTAACGCATAGACGCCATCGTGGGGCTCACCGTCATAGCCCTGCTGGATCTGCGCGGTGGAGGTCACGCGAGTTACGCCGGCGGTTATCAGGCGGCGCGCCAGTGCGGGTACTCGTTCCGGTTCGCAGATGAGGGCACAGCTCTGCAGCACATTGCGCCATGGCAGTAAAGTTTCAGCGAGCATTCCTTCAGGCACTGGCCGTAGCAACAGCGTGCGAAACAGTGGTGAAGGTTGGAGTTCGCGGTGATGTTCCCAGAGGATGCGCCAGCCGTTACCTGCCCAGACCTGACCGGTTTGACCTGCGAAACTGTAATCCAGGCGGGCCAGTGCCGTTCGGGTGGTGATTTCACATGCTTCGGCCGCGGTGGTTTCCAGGGCGGGCCAGTGTCCGGCGCGCCGTTCGAAAGCAGCGGCCAGAGCGTCGCCCAATGCTTGTATCCGGGCAGGCTCGTCGTTGTCCACCAGCAGCCATTGCGGGCTGGAGCATGCCTGCTGATCGAGGCGGCAGATTTCGTCCACCAGGTTGTCCAGCGCCTGCGCGCTTGCCGCAAGAGGCGTGATATAGGCGAAGCTGATGCGATGTCCCCAATCAATCCAGCGACAGCCACTTGGAACCTGTTCGCGTAACGCTGTCAGGGCTGTTTCGCCGCCCCAGGCGCTGATGCCCTGTGCCAGCGCGAAAAGGCGACCGGTTTCGTGGGAGGGCACGGGCAATACAGCCAAGTAGTCGCGCAACCGGCCACTTGAGTCGCACCCCAGGAACGCAGCCAGCAGCCGCGCCGTGAGGTCGCCGTCACGAGTACTGGGGCGCAGCCAGTTCACGTTACCCGCCAACAGGCCTTCAAGCGCCGCGCAGAATCCCAACAAGGGTGAGTTGCCCGGCGTCACATGCACCACAAGCCCCAGGGGCTGCCAACTTTCGAACGGGCCATCGCCGTAATCGATCCGCCGCAACGAGCGTGGGGCCGAACCCAGTTCCCGCTCAAGCTTGAGGCCCAGGTGGGTGCGGCCACAGAAGGCAATCAGCGCCTGACGCTGTTCCTCGTCGAGCATTGGGTTTTGGTCGGACATCTGCAGCATTTGTACGAACGCGTCTGCGCAATCGAGCACCTCTTCGATGCGGGGCGGGCAGTCCAGGAGGGCGGGCAGTTGCGCCTGCAGGCGTTCAAGTGCTGCATCGAGCGTCAATTCGGCGCTCAGTTGACCGTTGATGAGATACATATCAGTTTTCCTTGATCAATTCGGCGGCGGCCATGGCGCAGCTTCGGCTGGCACTGGTGCCGGCGCGCCCGTGCAATTCGAACCACTCGGTTGGCAGGCCGCACTCGCAATCGGCCGGATGCAGCGTCGCCAGGTCGCTCATCACCACGGCGTGCGCCGGACTGGATGAGATGTAGGGCGAGACGAACGACAGCAACCCTGGCTCGCCCAGCGGCTGGACACTGAAGTCCTTGGGGTGGCGCACGAAGATTTTCGAGTAGACCGGTACGTGGAACCGATGCTGTTCACATTCGATGTAAGGCACCGCGTGCTCGACCGCGCCGTAGCCGTCGCGGCACCGATGGGCCTCGATGCCCAACTGCCGGGTGATGCGTGCGTAGACCTGATGGCGAGGGATTTCCTGGGCAGCCTGCTTCTTCCAACCGCCCCCCAGGAAGACGAGTGATCCTTGGGCAAGCTTCAGGTCCTGTACAGCGGTTTGCTGCATGCGTTCAAGTACGTGCCATAACAATGCCGGAAAACCGAAGATCCGCACCGGCAGGCCTTCTTCGGCGAAGGATTGCAGGGCGCTGATCACGCCGAACACATCGAATTCATGACCTTTTCCGGTGCGACGCAAGGCGTAGGCAACGCGATTGGCCGGCGCGAAGCGACACAGGAATTGATCGGTGTATGCCGTGCCGAGTTGGTTGGCCGCTTCGGGCTCGTGGCTGAAGAGAAGATAATTGCAGGGCGAATCAGGCGTGGACCAGCCGTAGTGTTCGAAGATTTTCGCCACCATGCCTTGGGCCGCCATCATGCTGCGCTCGTCATAGCGCATACGACTTTTCTGGCCGCTGGTGCCGGAGGAGGTGAGTTCGAGTGCGTTTTCAGCGGTAGGGCTGAGCAGCAATCTTTGCTTGAAATAGCTGGCGTAGATGGGCGGCAGTCGCGCCCAGTCAGTCAGATGCTCCAAGTCATTGACGCATAACCCGTTGGCGTTGAGCCAAGGTTCATAACCGGGCGTGTGCTGACAATGAAACCGGCTGATTTCAGCCATGGCTTTATCGAACAGTCCCGGCGGCACCGAATCGTAGCCATAGGGCTGGGGCAATGCGCACAGCGCATCGGCATGGGGAAAGTGAGTCATCAGGTAGTCCTCAGGGCAGGCAAATTCAGACGTGAGCGGCGGGTTGTGCCGAAAACAGGCGCAATGCAATCAAGCAACCGAGGCCGGCGATGCCGACCATCAACGCGAAGGATTCCAGGCTCGCCCCGGCGCCCAGCAGCGCCAGCAGCGAGCTCGCCGCGCTCATCACCGCGATCGAAATCATTCCGACCATGGCCGAGACCAGCCCTTTACTGTCGTCGCTGGTGAACAGCGCCAGTCGGTAAAGCGCGGCGTTGCCCATGCCGAGCCCGATCGCGTACAGCGACAGGGCACTGACCAGTACGGCAAGCGATAGATCGAATTGACTGGCAACGACCAAAGCGATCAGGCCGGTACAGAAGGGCAGCAGGCTGTAGCCGACCACCCGACGCACGCCGACTCGCTCCACCAGGGCGTTGAGCATCAGATTGCCGAGGATGACTGCCGAGAAAACCGGAATCTGCCAGATACCGTAGAGCAATGGAGAAAGGCCCTGGCCCTGGATCAACAGCAGCGGAGACAGGCCGATCCAGGCAATCAGCGGCAGGCTCATCAACCCTAGCGCGACGCTGGCCGACATGAACCCCACATGGCCCAGTAGCGCGCCGTATCGCCGGACCAGCGAACGCATGTCGAGTGGTTGGGTAGTCGGAGTGTTATCGGGGAGTCGAGTCGCGTCGCTATTTCTCGGCATGAACCACCACAAGGCTAGCCAGCTCAACATCCCGAGGCCGGTCAGCAACATGAACAGCTCACGCCAGGACAGCCATTGCAGCAGCATCCCCCCAGCCAACGGTCCCAAAAGGGGCGAGAGAAGGGCCAGGTTGCCCAACAACGCCATGACTTTCACCGCAGTAGACTCGCAAAAGACCTCTTGAATGGCCGGATAGCTGACCGCGATCACAAAACCCAACCCCATCCCCTGGATCAAGCGCAGCCCATTGAAACCTTGCATGCTGGTGACCTGGGTGATCGCCGCGCAAGCCAGCACGAATCCGGCGCACCCGACCAGCATGAATGGGCGCCGTCCATGGCGATCCGACAGTGGGCCGATCAGCCATGGCAACAGGATGCCGCCCAACAGGTACAAGTTGAATGCGTAGGGAATTTGATCGGCGGATGCATCCAGATCCCGGGTCACCATGAGCATGGCGGGCATGACCAGGTCGCTGGCCATATAGGTAAGGAGTTCAAAAACGGCGATTGCCAGGCAGAAGCCTGCCAGGCGAGTGGACGAAAAAATGATCGGCTGATTTTGCATGGGTTTCCAACGCTGGCTTTCGGAAAGAAGAAATCACTTCTTTTTCGAGATTACGTTGGTGACGTCCACGGTCGTAAGGCGACTTCCCCTGTATGAGCGAGGGAAAACGGAACTTTTTTTGTAGGATGAATCCTTCAGAAGGTATTTACGGCGGCTGCTTAATAATCCGGTGCCCGATGAAAGCAGGTCATCAATGCCTACGACTACAGTCGCGCGAAAATGCGCGAGGGCTGTACCATAGGGTCCTGCTTGCATCGCGCAACGAAAAAGGTGAAGCAGTGCCGAGATGCAAATGCGATGCAGAGGGGAATCACTTCAGGAAGCTGGCAAATGACTCATTCGCAACGTTTGAAATACTCGATTCTGATCGTCCTCGTCGTCCTGGCAATCATGCTTGGACTGTCGTGGATGCAGGGCAAGGGCATGATCAGCGAGCAGCTGTTTCAATACATCGCCATTGCCGTGGCGGTCATCGTGGTGGTGATCAACGGCGTGATGCGGCGCAAGGTCAAGTCCTGAGCGACGGCTTCAATCCTCGGCCTGGAGCACGGCCATCGCACTGGGGTGCAGGCAGTAGCTTTTATCCGGATTGAGGGTGACGACGCCCTCGCTGCACAGGCGCTTCAAAACCTCGCGCACGCTGAGAAAGGACAATGGAATGTCCAGCCCCAACAACTGGCTGTGCACCCCGCGCACGCCCAGGCTGCGGTTTTCGTGGGCGGCCTTGAGCAGCGCGTCGATGACTTTGAGACGAATCAGGCTGGTCCTGAGCCCGAAGCTCTTGAGCAAGCGCCTGATGTGGTCATTGCCGCCTCGTTCCGCCGGCCTGTCGAATACACGGTGGGGGGCGTTCAGCGAGACGCCGGTCGCCCTTGGCTTGCCCTCCATGGGCAGTTGCGCGTTACGCATGCAAAAACTCCTTACCAGCCTGATCAGAAAAGGTCACGGATACTCTCCTGTAATAGGACGAACGAGGACGCACAATCATGAGGGCCATGATGTGAAAAAAATGCCCTTGCTGCGTCAAACCCTCGCTTTCAAAAGGCCGCCAGCCATTAATTTTTTTTCATCCGGTTCGTTTTCAAGGTAGGCACATTCCGGTTCAGCACGCGGCATGTGATTTCCCAGGCGGGCCGAGTGTTTGTCTTCTGTCGCACCGGTAGCCGTCCTGGTTTCTGAAGTTTTCATCAGGAGTGAACGTGAGAATGTCCGGGCAGTTATCGAGGGTTGGCCTCGCAGGCGCTTTTCTGGGGATCGCCCTCGGGCTCAGCCCCGTGGTCAATGCGCAGGACGATGGGCAGCAGGCCAGTGCCGAGATCCGTCGCACCCGTTTTGGCGTACCGCATATCCGGGCGCAGGATGAACGTGGGCTGGGTTATGGCATCGGCTACGCCTACGCCCAGGACAACCTGTGCCTGCTGGCCAATGAGATCGTCACGGTCAACGCCCAGCGCTCGCGCTATTTCGGGCCGGAGCAGGTCACGCTCGAGCAGCGGGAGAACCGCGTCAGCGATCTGTTCTTCAGTTGGCTCAACACGCCACAAGCGGTTTCCGGTTTCTGGCAGGCCCAGACGCCCCAGGTGCAACAACTGGTCGAAGGCTACGTGGCGGGTTACAACCGTGCGCTGGTCGAACGCAAGGCCAAAGGCCTGCCCGAACAATGTGCCAGCGAATGGGTACGGCCGATCACGGCGCTGGACCTGGTCAAGTTGACCCGCCGGCTGTTGGTGGAAGGGGGCGTCGGCCAGTTCGCCGAGGCCCTGGCCGGCGCGCAACCGCCCCAGGCGACCGCACTCGCGGGCACCCCGGTCACCGGTTTCGCGACCGCCGCAACCCGGCAGCAGCGTTTTGCCCTGGAGCGCGGCAGCAATGCGTTGGCCATCGGCAGCGAGCGCTCGTTCAATGGCCGTGGGATGTTGCTGGCGAACCCGCATTTTCCGTGGGTAGGCGGCATGCGTTTCTACCAGATGCACCTGACCATTCCCGGCAAGCTGGACGTCATGGGCGCGGCGCTGCCAGGTCTGCCGATGATCAACATCGGTTTCAGCCAGCACCTGGCCTGGACCCACACCGTCGACAGCTCGAAACACTTCACCCTGTACCGCCTGCAACTCGATCCGAAGGACCCGACCCGCTATCTGCTCGACGGCAAGTCTGTGCCGATGAGCCAGCAAACGGTCGTGGTAGACGTCAAGCAACCTGACGGCCAGGTGCAGACGGTCTCCCGAGTGGTCTATGGCTCACAGTTCGGCCCGATCGTGCAATGGCCTGGCCGGCTGGACTGGGATAACCGGTTCGCCTACAGCCTGCGGGACGCGAACCTGGAAAACGATCGCGTGCTGGCCCAGTGGTACGCCATGAACAAGGCGGTCACGCTCAAGGATCTGCAGGACGCCGTCCATAAGATCCAGGGCATTCCCTGGGTCAATACCCTGGCGGTGGACGACCAGGGGCAAAGCCTTTACATGAACGTGTCGGTGGTGCCGAACGTCGACGCCGACAAACTGGCCCGGTGCAGCGATCCCCGGGCCGGGCTGCGACTGATCGTGCTGGATGGCTCTCGCAGCGAGTGTGCCTGGGGCATCGATTCCAAAGCCGTGCAAAAAGGCACCTATGCCGCCGACAGGCTTCCGCAGTTGCTGCGCCGTGATTATGTGCAGAACTCCAACGATTCGGCCTGGATGGTCAACCCTGCGCAGCCGCTGTCCGGTTACTCCCCGTTGATCAGCCAGCAAGGTCAGCCGCTGGGACTGCGGGCGCGTTTTGCACTGGACCGGATGGGCCAGTTGGCCAAGAACGGGCCGGTGAAGGTGGAGGATTTGCAGCGCATGGTCATGGATGACCAGGTTTATCTGGCTGACCAGGTGATGACGGACCTGCTCGGTGTGTGCGCCGGTGACCTGGGGGCCGATGCTTCGGCATTGGTCGAGGCTTGTGCCAGCCTCGAGGCCTGGGATCGCAAGGCCGGCCTGAATAGCGGCCTGGGGTTCGTGCATTTCCAGCACATCATGGACCGGTTGCAGGCGGTACCTGATTCATGGCGCGTCGCCTTCGATCCCAAAGATCCGCAACACACCCCGCGTGGCCTGGCGGTCGAGCGGCCGGCAGTACTCAAGGCCGTGCGCGATGCCATGCTGGCTTCGGTGGAGGCGGTGAAGGTCGCCGGGTTGTCGAAGAACAGCCAATGGCAAGACGTCCAGGTGGCCAGCAGCGGCAGCCGCCAGACACCGATTCACGGCGGTCCCGGGGAGCTGGGCATCTACAACGCGATCCAGAGTGTGCCCGGGGCGAACGGCAAGCGGGAAGTGGTCAGCGGGACCAGCTATCTGCAAGTGGTGACGTTTGACGGCAAAGGTCCGCAGGCCCTGGGATTGTTGGCATTCTCCCTCTCCAGCGACCCGGCATCGCCGTATTCGACGGACCAGACCCAGGCCTTTTCGCAGAAGCAGTGGAGTGTGCTGCCATTCACTGAACAGCAGATCAAGGCCGATCCGCACTATCAGGCGCTGATTATCCGCGAGCGTGATGAGACGGGCAGGGTGGCGACGCAATAGCCGCTTGTGTGCGGTCACATTCAAACTGGATGTAGACTGATCCACCGCCTTCGCGAGCAAGCTTTGCTCCCACAGGGGATTTGTGTTGGCCGGGAAATCGCAGGCTGGCACCGATCCAAACTGTGGGAGCAAAGCTTGCTTGCGATGACGGCGGCAGATTCAACATCGAGGCAAGCTGTCCCTCTGCTATCGNGAGCAAGCTTTGCTCCCACAGGGGATTTNTGTTGGCCGGGAAATCGCAGGCTGGCACCGATCCAAANTGTGGGAGCAAAGCTTGCTCGCGATGACGGAGGCATGTTCAACATCAANGCAGACTGACNCACCGCTATCGCGAGCAAGCTTTGCTCCCACAGNGAAAAGCTTTCAGTTCGTGGCCGGTCGTTGCCCGATGGAGTTGAGGACCGGGTTGCCGTCCTTGTTCCGGGTCAGATAGACCGGCAGGACTTTGGGCAGCGAAGGCACCAGGTTCTGCACTTCGCTGATGTTGTAGACACCACCGATACGCAAGCCACCGGTGCTGTTGTCGGCCAGCATGACGGGCCGGTCGAGGTAGCGGTTGATCAGCGGCAGTGCATCGCTCAGGGCGAGGTTATCCAACACCAGCTTGCCGTTGCGCCACGCCAGCGAACTGTCGTTGGCGTCTGTCTCACGAACTTGCGGTTGCTGGTCGCCGGCCTTGTAGCTTGCCTGCATGCCCGGGGAAAGCGGCAGGCCGTCACGGGGGTTCGCCTGGTTGCTGGTCACCCTCACCGAGCCCTCCAGTAGCGTGATCCGGACCTGGTCCTGGTACATCCATACGTTGAAGCGAGTACCGGTCACGCGCACCTGGCCTTGGCCGGCCCGAACGACAAACGGGTGCTGTTTGTCGTGGCTGACGTCAAAAAACGCCTCACCCTTTTTCAGCGTCACCCTGCGTTCGTTTTTGTAGTTGGCAAATACCAGCTCACTGCCCAGGTTGAGTTCGACCTGGCTGCCGTCACCCAGGGTGACATGGCGTACGCTTGCGCCGGCTTCGAAGCGCTGGTAGGAATTGGCAACCCAGCCCAGGTTCCAACCGGTGTAAGCGGCCAGCGGCATGCCGACTACGAACACCGCAGCGGCGACCGCCAACCGACTCCAGCGCGACCGGCTGCGGCGTGCTGGGGCGGCTGGCGCCGACTCGACGCGCGGCAGATGATCGGCAACAGCCCAGATCTCCAGCATGGCTTCGTATTCGAAAGCATGCAGGGGATCGGCATCGTGCCATTGCTTGAACGCCTGCCGTTCGGCATCGGTGCAATCGACGGCATGCAAACGCATGCACCAATGGGCAGCGGCATCGGTAATGGCGTCGTATTCGGCTTCCGAGAGGGGATGTTCGGTCATTGACTCTTCCTGGTTTGCCGCATTCTAACCTTCGGCATGAGCTGCCGAGAACAGCCGTCATGGCGTTTACGCATCAATGAGCCTTTTTTTCTCAAACATTCGTCGTGGCCTACCGTCGCATACATTGCGTGAAAAAAAGATCAACCACTCAAACCCTTCACGGCACGGCAATTTGCCGTGATGGAGTTGAGTCGAGTTGGCGTCCCAATTCACAAATCAAGAGCGTGAGCGAGTCGGCGTTGCGAAGTATGACGTCGATGCGCTTGTCCGGCAAAATCGGATCGAGAAAATCATCACGAGCGTTATCCATGGTTCTGGCGCCGGTTATCTTCAGGATTTCCCGGGTGGTTTGCCGGTATCCAGGCAACAGCTCCAGCTTCTTGTAGGTGTTATCCGTGCTGTCCCATTGCGTGAACAGTTTTGACTTTGGCGTGGTCAATGAAAGCCCGTTGAGTTGCAGGTCCTTTTGCTTGTCGTATTGCAACTTTCCGGCGTAAGTCACTGTTGAAATCAAATCGAGAAATGGCAGTGCGGCGTCCAGGTAGATGATGTCGAACGTATTGAACAACTGATGGGAAATTTCGTGAATGAAGGTCGCTCCCTGGGCATGTGCATCGACATTGAAGAACTCGGGTACGACGGCCTTGTACCAGTCCAAGCCCATGTCGAAAAAAAACTGCGTGATATAGATTCTTCCGACGGCTGCCGGCTCGAGTACGAAGGCGGTTGCTCGATCTTCCAGGTGCTTGAGGTTGCCGATCACGATGCGGTCGGCATTCTGGAGCGCCCAGGATGGATCGGCCAACGCCCGGCATATAGGCGAGATCGCCGCCTCTATCTTGCCGATAAGACGCGCATCGACGCTGTTGACCCCAAAAAACAATCTCAGGAAATTATCCAGCCGAGAGCCCACAAGTGGTTGTCGCTTGAATTGATCAAAGTTGTGAAGGGCGTTGAATGAATAGAACCTCGCGGTCTCCAGTGCCTGCATAATTGCATTTGCACGATACGGATATTTCCTGCGTATCTCAGCCATGCCCTTTGCTTCGATATTCAGTGAACCCTTGGCCTTGAAGTCGCTGTAGGTGACGGCCATCTTCGAGCCGGCTTTACCGAAGCGTATGGTCTGGCGTTGTGGATCGAGTGCCCATGTCCGGCCGTCAGGCGACTTTCTCAATAACGGCCCCTCTGCGTGCTCATGCACGATTCGCCAGGTTTGGCCGGCTTTCGCTACTTGGAAGACTTTGCCGGCGAGGGGGATGTACAGCCTGCCGTTTTCCAGTGCCTTGTAGGTTCCGTCGATCAGGTCCAGTTGCAGGTCCGACAGGCTGATGCCCATGGCCTCGAAAACGCTCAAGTCGGTTCGGATCTGGGCGGTGGAAGCGATGTCCTTCCAGCGATTGGCCAACGTAGCGCCTTGGGAGAGAGGTTCAACGGGATCGAGCAGGCCGAATGTGTCTTCGCGATTCATCAGGCCCAGCGACACCATCTCCGCGGCGCCAGCGATAAAGTCGTGCAGGCCTGTTCTCCAGTCATGTTGCTGCAAGGCTTCGGCTGAAGCCTTGAAGTCCTGGTAGCTTTCCCAAAGCGTTTCGATAAAAGTCAGTTTGCCCGACAACTGTCCCCCGACCAACTTGATGCCGGAGCTGAGCAGGTGCAGGACCGTTCCCCAGTCAAACTGTCGATTTTCATTGGTTTGCGCGGTCAGCATGTCCGATAACAATGCTGCGTTGTCGTCGAACAATGTGTCGAGCAGGTTGGTCTGGATAGGGTTCGAGGCCAGGGTGATTTCCGATCGCTGCCCGAGCGTGGCGGCGAACAGGTGCCTGAATGTGGACTGCTGGTGCTCGGGAAGCCGGCGAATCAGCAGGTCCTGAAGTATCCCTGGCGTATTGAATGCGGCAATGACGCTCTTTTCATCCTTGAATTCGGTGAAGTGATCCCCCTCATGGTAGGGCGAATACAGGACTTGAGGACTTGTCGCATCGACGCTCGAACCGATCAAGTAGAGCCCCTGCACTTTGACCGGCACGGCACCGTCGGTCTTGATCAACTCCAGCGGGCGAATAAACGCGTTGGCACCGTCAACGGCTTTGCGAGCGACGGCATCGGGCATGTCCACCACCTGACGGATCAAATCAAAGGCCAGGGGGGAAAGGTGTTGTTGCAGATAGCGTGCGTGAGCGTATTGCAGCAACTGCCAGGGCATTTGTTGGCGGAAGGCCGCTTTCCTTTGCCGGGCCTGCGCAGTGGTGCCGGACAGTTTCTGCGCCACCTGATTTTTAAAGTCGGTGGAGATATCCAACGAAGACAGCATCTGCCGGACGGTGATCTCGTTCAGGCCGTCCGGCAGTTTCTGCGTGGACGTTGAAGAAACCTTGAATCCTTCCCGGGTCACTTCGATGTGATGCATGGCGAAGTCGGTTAGCGAACTGGCCGGCCCGACGATGGCAAGGTTCGGTGTGATCTGGATGGTGTCGGGGTCAAGGTTGTTTGCGGCGAAGCGTGCGCTCAGCAGCGCTTTCAGTTTATTACGCACATAGGTGCGCAGCGGCTCGATACCGTCCAGATAGTCCTTGCCATCGACCACGCTGTTTTTATATTGCTCAAGCAACTCGACGTGCAGGCGTTGATCGTCAAGTGCCGCTGTACCGAGCCAGGCGGGGAGTTGCTGTTGCTGCTTGTTGGCCTGGGCAATGTGTGAGGCGCGCTTGAGGTTGGTGGGCGCGCCTTTGTTCAGCAATGCCTGAAGGCTTCTCGACAGTGCCTTGCCGGTCAGTTGCCAGCTCCCGGCCTTCAAGGTGCTCAGATAAGCATGCTCGGCCTCAAAGTGTTTGATGAACGAATTCATCCGATTCACCAGCACGTTGTCCTCGATCAGCTCATACGCCTGGAGTTGATAATGCCCATGAGGTTGGCGTTGTGCCGGCGTGAGATTAGCGAGCAAACCAAAGCGTTTCCGGGAGTCGAGCAGGTGTCGATTCAATTGCTGGGTGGCAACTTCAACAGACGAAAACGCCTGCAAGCCATCGGCGGGCGTCCAGAGGATTGCCATGCCCGAATAGGGGGTGTCGAGGCCTCCGCGTTCAGTTAATAAAAAGCAGTTGGCAAGGGGTAGATAAACCGTTCGACCATCTTCGCTACAAGCCAGCGTCAATGAATAGACATCCGGCCGAAAGCCCCTGACGCCTATCCGTTGTGCGCGGTCCGGGTATTCTGAATCGTAGGCAAAAACCGCTCTGATCAGGTCATTCGCAATCGACGGCAGGCTCGCGTTAAGTTCCCTGAGTTCGGCCTCGGCACGTATCCCCAAGGAAAAAACATTGGTCAGTTCAGCCAGTAATTGCTTGAGCCCATTGCGCAGCGAAACGTTGTGGGAGGTCGGCAACCGGGTAAAGAGGTTATCGAAAGCCGCTTCGACATCGGTGTAACTCTTGACCTTTCTTTGCATCTGATCAGCCATGAAGTTGGACGGGCGCAGACTTCCATGAAAAGCGGGATGAGTGCCCCAGTGTCCGGCAGTAGGCTGGTCCAACAGGCTTTTGTTGATGAAGGTGCGTATATCCAACGCCTTGTCGATGAGCGGGTGGATATCGACATCGCCCTGGCGAGACATTTCCAGTGCGTAATGAAGATTATTCTTCTGTTTTTCGATGATGGTATTCGCCAGGGACTCGGCCACTGGCAAATCCAGTGGCTTGCCCGAAAGCTGTGGCTCGTCAAACCGCAGGAAACGGTTGCGCTCTTCCAGGCTCAGCAGGCTATAGAGCGCTTCCTTTTGTGCGGTGCTTGCGGGGTTACCGAACAGCGCAGCCTTGAAACCGAGATGGTTGTCTATTTTCTGAAGACCATGCATGGGCGTGTAGAGATAGTTGCCTTTGGCGCTGATCATCATGGAGCCTGCAAGTTCTACGAAGTGCGGCTCATATTCCCAGAGGCGAATCGTTTCGATGAACAGCAGTGTCTCGTCTCGACGGGAAGGTCTGAACAGCCGGAGCAGCTCACGACTTTGTTCCTCCGTCAGTTGTCTTTTTTCCCGCTCGACCAGGATGGTTGCCCAGAGTCCATCGTGGATGACTTGGGAAAGCAGTTTGCGTCGAGACATATAGAAGTGAGTCGTCGTGTTCTCCCAAAAGGCATCGAGGCAGCCGATGAGCGTCGGAATCAGTTTCCTGGCAACGTCCTTTATGATGTTTTCCCATTGCTGCGGGCTGTAGGACGATGCAAGTGTCCCCGGATGAGTCAGATCGATGTCATGCCCGACAGGCCAGCCCTGATGATGGAAATAGCCCAGGATGGCATCGCTCAGTGGGATGCTTTCGGTCACCTGGATGGCCCTTGGATTTCCCGGGCGAGCCCCCTTGCCGAAGGCCACGCGGATCTGTCGATGATCCAGGTCCGGCAGCGCCTCGTTCAAGATCTGGTCAAGCATTGATCTCAAGGAGGGCAACTTGATCAGTTCATTCACCATGGCCAGGGCGTTGAGGCTCTGGGCGTACTCGATGGATTCGAGCTGGGTCTTGAAAACATCCTCTTCGATGAGTTGCCGGGTCAGCCTGATGTCAGTGGTGCTGTTCAGTTCGCTGCGCTGGGAAATCGACAAGAGGCGGAACAGGTCGTCGCGTTGCGCGGTGTCCCGGCGCATGTGGTCAATCTGTTCTTCGAGGGAGGCCAGGTTGTCGAACTTTTTTATGCCACCTCTTGGCGTGTAGAGAAACACCGGGTGGGTGCTGGTTTCGGCGCTGTTCGACGAGGTGCTGAGGACAAAGCAGCCGGCCAGTGCAATGGGCGATTTTTCATCGGCTTGCAACAGAATGGTTTCGGCGAACATCGGGGGTGTCTGCGCTGCGCGCTGGGTGTGGTCGGGCAGGGCGATGTGCTGCAACCAGTCGAGGTCTGCCTGCGTCAGACCGTGGGTGGCGGTCAATTCGTCCAGGCGATGGGGGGGCAATACCTCGGGAAATAAAAGTGGCGTGGTTTCAGTGAGCATCGTTGCTTCTCGATCAGGGCGCCTCAGAGCGGCGCGAACATGGAGGAAGCCGCCAGACTAGGCAACGATGAATGAGCAAAGGTGGTACATAGTTACCGCATGCTGGTTTTCGACCTGCCAGGCCGGGCAAATGCCGCGGACAAGGATTGACAGTGCGCGCCTGAAACGGTGTTTAATCACCCGGCGGGTCCCTTTACGCTGTTGCTACCTCCAACAATCATTCTGGAGCTTCAGATGTCTGCGCCATCCGATCATGCCGCTTCTTGCACCTTGTCTTTCGATGCTCTGGTGAGCTTGCTGGAGAAAATTTTCCTGCGTCATGGCACGTCGACCGAAGTCGCTCGGTGCCTGGCTGAAAACTGCGCCGGGGCCGAGCGCGACGGTGCCCACAGCCATGGGGTATTTCGCATTCCCGGTTATGTCTCGACACTCGACAGCGGTTGGGTCAACGGCAAGGCCGTGCCAGTGGTCGAGGACGTCGCGTCAGGGTTTGTCGCCGTGGACGCCGGCAACGGGTTTGCCCAGCCCGCACTGGCCGCAGCGCGTCCATTGCTGGTGGCGAAGGCCCGCAGCGCCGGCATTGCCATCCTGGCCATTCGCAACTCCCATCACTTTGCCGCCCTCTGGCCGGATGTCGAGCCGTTCGCCTATGAAGGCCTGGTGGCGTTGAGTGTGGTCAACAGCATGACGTGTGTGGTGCCCCATGGCGCGGACCGCCCATTGTTCGGCACCAATCCCATTGCCTTCGCCGCACCACGGGCTGACGGTGAGCCGATTGTTTTCGACCTCGCCACCAGCGCCATTGCCCACGGCGACGTACAGATTGCTGCACGCAAGGGCGAGTTGTTGCCGCCAGGAATGGGCGTGGACAGCCTTGGCCAGCCGACCCGCGACCCCAAGGCGATTCTCGAAGGTGGCGCGCTCCTGCCTTTTGGTGGGCACAAGGGCTCGGCGCTGTCGATGATGGTCGAATTGCTGGCGGCAGCCCTGACTGGCGGCAATTTTTCCTTCGAATTCGACTGGCACGACCACCCGGGCGCCAAGACCCCGTGGACCGGACAGTTGTTGATCGTGATCGACCCGAGCAAGACCGCCGGGCAAAACTTCGCCGAGCGCAGCCAGGAGTTGGTCAGGCAGATGCATGGCGTTGGGTTGCGGCGCTTACCGGGAGACCGTCGCCATCGCGAACGCAGCAAATCCAATGAGCATGGGATTAGCTTGGACGAGCAGACCCTGGTGCAATTGCGCGAGTTGGCAGGGATTTGAACAACCCGCTGTGGCGGCCAGCCTGGCTGCCACTGCCTTGCCGTGACACGCTGCGCCAAGCCTTCTACTATGACGGCTTCTTTTCTGTGGAATCGCCTGGATGAGTAAGCCCGGCCAAACGGTGCTGGTTGCGCTGCGCAAGATGATCGCCTCGGGCGAGTTGGCCGCTGGCGAGCGCTTGATGGAAATACCTACGGCCGAGCTGTTCGGCGTTTCGCGCATGCCGGTGCGCATGGCGTTCCGAACCCTGGAGCAGGAAGGGTTGCTGGTGCGCTTCGGCGGACGAGGTTTCCAGGTGCGTTCGGTCAGTGCCGAGCAGATCGCCGGAGCGGTGGAGGTGCGTGGCGTGCTGGAAGGCCTGGCGGCACGGCAGACAGCCGAGCACGGCTTGTCTGAAGAAGCCCGCGCGATACTCGAGCAATGCCTGGTGCAGGGCGATGAACTGTTCGCCAAGGGCTATGTGACCGAGGACGACCTGGAGGTCTATCACGACCTCAACATGCGTTTTCACCAAGTGATCGTCGAAGGCAGCCACAACCCGGCGATTGCCGATGCCCTGGCCCGCAACGATCATTTGCCATTCGCCTCAGTCACCGCCCTGGCGGTGGATCGCCAGAACATGGCCGGCGAATTTCGCCGCTTCAACTATGCCCATATGCAACACCACTCGGTGTTCGACGCCCTGATCAACCGCCAGAGCGGCCGCGCCGAGGCAATCATGCGCGAGCATGCCAACGCGACCCTGCGCTACGCCGAAGTGTTCGGCTCGACGCTGGCTGACGAGCGGATGACGGTGATCCTGCGCTCGGAGTAACCCGCCCGGTTGCAGGTAACAGCTGGATTGTCATTCACCACAAATCCCCTGTGGGAGCGAGCTTGCTCGCGATAGCGGTGTGTCAGTCACCATCAATGCTGCAGAACCGACGCCATCGCGAGCAAGCTCGCTCCCACAGTGTCCGGTGTTAGAGGTCCAGTACTAAGACGGGTGTCTTGGACCTTGAGCAACATGGCGTGAACTGGTCGTTGCTGGCCTGTTCAGCCTCGGTCAGGAACATGTCCCGATGCTCCGGCACACCTTCCAGTACACGCGTCAGGCAGGTGCCACAGACACCTTGTTCGCACGAGATCGGAATCTCGATGCCGTGGCTTTCCAACACCTGCACCACACTGCGGTCCGTCGGCACGTCGAACACTTGGCCGCTGCGGGCCAGTTTGACCGAAAAGCTGCCATCGGCGCGGGTGTCGGTAGGGGCGGCGGCGAAGTATTCGCGGTGCAGGCAGGCTTCCTGCCAGCCCTGGTTCTTGGCGGTGTCGAGGACGTGTTGCATGAATCCGCCGGGGCCGCAGACGTAGAGGTGCACGTCGTCACCGGGCGCGGCCAGCACCCTGGCGGCGTCCAGCAGGGTTTCAGGTTCTTCATCGAAATGCAGGAAGACCCGGTCGGCATAAGGAGACTGGCGCAGGCGCTCGACAAAGGCCGCGCGGTCGCGGGCGCGGGCGCAGTAATGCAGCTCGAACGCTGCACCGCTCTGGGCCAGGTGCTCGGCCATGCACAGGATCGGCGTAATGCCGATGCCGCCGGCAAACAGCAGGCTGCGGCGGGCTTGCGGGGCGAGAGCGAACAGGTTGCGCGGCTCGCTGATGTGCAAGCGCATACCTGGTTGGATCAGCTCATGCAGGCTGCGCGAACCACCGCGGGATGTCGGGTCCTTGAGCACGCCGATGAGATAGCGATGCCGCTCCTCGGGGTGGTTGCAAAGCGAGTACTGGCGAATCAGCCCGCCGGGCAAGTGCACATCGATATGGGCGCCGGCGGTGAAGGCCGGCAGCGGCTCACCATCGACACGCGTCAATTCGTAGCTGCAGATATCGAGGGCTTCGTTGTGTCGCGCCGCGACGTGGACTTCGATCATGGCCGTTGCTCCGCCAGCTGTGGTTGATGGCTGCTGGCGATCAACCCGGCCTGTGCTTCCCGTTCCCGTGCAATCCAGCGCTCCAGTACCCGGCGAGACTGTACGCCGCCCGCGTCGATGTTGAGCTTGAGCAGGTTGCGTTGCGGATGGTCCAGCAGGTTTCGCTGTTGGCGTTCGAGCATTTCCAGGTCTTCGCTGAAAATCTTGCCTTGGCCTTCGCGAATGGACGCGGTAAGTGCTTCATCCTGTGGTTGGAAGTGCCGGGCCATGCCCCAGAAGTACCAGATCGACGTCTCGGTTTCGGGCGTGATGAAATCCACCACGATGCTCGACGCCTTGAATTGCGGCGCGGCGTGATAACCGCCGTTGCCGGCATGGGCCACGCCGACTTCGATCAGCACATGGCTGGGCGGGGTGAAACGGCAGATCTGCCAGCGATCCACCGGCACGTCATCGGCCAGGTTGTTGCCGCGCAAGGCCATGCGCCAGAATGGCGGGGCCATGATGTTTTCCATGTGCCGGGCGGTGACCACTTCATCGCCGTCGACCGTGGTCACCGGCGGCGCCTCGTCGATTTCCTTCTGGCCGATGCTCGAGGCGTGGACGTAGGTTTCGTGGGTCAGGTCCATCAGGTTGTCGATCATCAGGCGATAGTCGCACTGGATATGGAACAGGCCGCCACCGTAGGCCCATTCATCGCTTTCGGCCCATTCCAGATGATGGATCAGCGCCGGGTCGGCCAGCGCCTGGTCACCGGGCCAGACCCAGATGAACCCATGCCGTTCCTGTACCGCAAAGGTCTTGTTGCAGGGGAAGCCTCGTACCCGTTGCCCCGGCATCTCGACAGTCTTGCCGTCGCAGCCCATCACCAAGCCGTGATAGCCGCACACAAGGTTGCCGTTTTCGACATGCCCCAAGGAGAGCGGGGCGCCGCGATGGGGGCAGAAGTCTTCCACCGCCGCGACCTTGCCTTCATGCCCCCGGTAAAAAACCATCTTCTCACCACAGATCTGGCGACCCAGGGGTTTGTCGGCGATTTCATCGGGGGTGCAGGCAACGTACCAGGCATTTTTGGGGTACATGAGGGATCTCCAGGCGGATGTTGTTCTTGTCTGTGGATCCATTAACTCTCTTAACTAATTTATTTGTCAACGGTATTGCCGGAAAAATGGCCGATTTATCTGATCAGTGGATCCATTGGTGGGCGATTGGCGGTCACATCAGAACCGATAGGCCGCCGGCACCTGTGCTTCGATGAACCGCTGCATGTGCTCCAGAAAGCTGGCGTGCAGCCTGGAAACCGGCCCTTGGATGGGCAGGAGCATGCTGAAATCCATTTCTATCGCCGGTTCGAAGGCCCGGAAGACGATGCCCTGGCCGCGGTACTCGACGGCACTGATGGCATCCACCAGCGCCACGCCCAGGCCCTGTTCGACAAACGCGCACATGGGCAGCGAGAGTTGGGTTTCCAGGCGTAGTTCGCGGTCCACACCATGGGCGGCGAAGATCGCATCGATGTGCTGGCGCGAGGCAATCGACTGCGGGTAGGAAATGAACGGTTCGCCCTGCAAGTCTTCCGGGCGGATCGTCGCCTGGTTCTGCAAGCGATGGCCGGCGGGCAGGGCGCAGAGCATGCGCGTGGCCAGCAATTTTTCCGCGCGAGGGCTGGGGTACGTATTGGGCAGCACGATCAGGCCCAGGTCGCAGCGCTGGCCCACCACCAGGTCCACGACTTCCCGGGACGAATGCACCACCAGCGATATCTGCACTTGATCGTGTTCGGCCATGAACGCGGCAATTGCCCGGGGCACGAACGACAAACCCATGGCCGGTGCGCAGGCAATGTGCAGTGAACCGCGCTTGAGCGTGCGGATGTCCTGGGCGGTACGCGCAATGCGCTCCACGCCCAACAACGAACGCTGCACTTCCTGATACAGGGTCATGGCCTCGGCAGTGGGTTGCAGTCGCCCTTTGACCCGGTCGAACAGGCTGAAGCCGATGTCCTCTTCCAGGCTGGCGATCAGCCGGGTCGCCGCCGGCTGCGAGATGTGCAGCATTTCGGCGGCCCGGGTCACGGTCTGGCCCAGGATCACGGCGCGAAAGGCTTCCAACTGACGNAGGTTCATAGGCCAATCCAATCCATAACAAAAAGACATGAGGTTGCCAAAATAAAGCATTTTTCAAGGCGTTGTCATGGCCCTAGGATCGAGCGNAACCACTTAATCCAGCCATGGGCCGGCTCTTGATTNAATGAGAAGCGCCGAAAACAGCGATAAGAAAGCCATGCAGAAAACTGATGTCATTGTCGTAGGAGGTGGCCTGGTGGGGATGTCCATCGCCTTTGGGCTGGCCTTGCTCGGGCGCCAGGTGAGCGTGCTCGACGAAGGCGACGACGCCATCCGCGCTGCCCGGGGCAACTTTGGGTTGCTTTGGGTCCAGGGCAAGGGCTACCGGATGAGCCCTTATGCGCAATGGACGCGGGAATCGGTGGCGCTCTGGCCTCGATTCGCTGCGGCGTTGCAAGCCGATACCGGCATCGACGTCCACCTGCGCCAACAGGGTGGCTTCCAGTTGTGCCTGAGCGACGTGGAAATGGCCGAGGAAAGTCATCGGCTGGGTTGGCTGCGTGACGCCTTTGCTGGCGACTACCCCTTTGAACTGCTGGACGCCACGCAACTGCGCGCCCGCTTGCCCGGCATTGGGCCTGATGTAGTGGGCGGCTGTTTTTCGCCCATGGACGGCCACGTCAACCCGCTCAAGCTGCTGCGCTCGCTCTATGCCGCCTGCCAGGCTCGCGGGGTCAAGCTCATCAACGGTCATCACGTCGAGGCTATCGACACGGGCACCAAGGGCTTCGAACTGCGGGCAGGAGAGCAGCGCTGGGCTGCCCGCCAGGTGGTCCTGGCCGCTGGCCTCGGCAATCGGACGCTGGGGGCCAGGGTAGGGTTGGACGTGCCGGTGCAGCCGAACCGTGGGCAGATTCTGGTCACCGAGCGGCTTGAGCCATTTCTGCAGTACCCCACTACGTATGTCCGCCAGACCGACGAGGGCACGCTGCAACTGGGTGATTCCCACGAGTCGACGGGCTTCGATGACGGCACCGGCAGCCAGGTCATGGCGGCTATTGCCCGGCGCGCGGTGCAGTGTTTTCCGCGGTTGGGCCAGGTACGACTGGTGCGGGCCTGGGGGGCGTTGCGGGTGATGAGCGCCGATGGCTTTCCGATCTACGAAATGCCCCAGGGCTGCCCGGGGCTGTCGATTGTCAGCTGCCACAGTGGCGTGACGCTGGCCGCCGCCCACGCCTTGCGCCTGGCGCCCTGGATCGCCGGCGAATTCGATGACCCGGCGGTGAAGCCATTCGGGCTGCACCGTTTCAACCTGCAAACAGAGGTGCGCCATGTCGGCTGACAGTCTGTTCCGGCCACTGGCTTCGGAAGATCACACCGTGCATATCGAATTCGAAGGCAGACTGCTCACGGTACCTGCCGAGGTATCCCTGGCGGCGGCGCTGTTGGCCTGTGGCATTCGCCACACCCGCGAAAGCGCGATCAACGGTCGCCCCGGTGCCCCTTATTGCATGATGGGCGCGTGCTTCGAATGCCTGGTCGAGGTGGACGGACAAGCCAATGCCCAGGCTTGCCTGGTGCCGGTGCGCTCCGGCATGCGCGTGCGTCGCCAACGCGGAGCCGCTTGCCTGGCACCGTGGCAGGAGGGCGGCGATGAGTAATGCAGTCATCGACCTGATCATCATCGGCGCGGGTCCGGCGGGAATGAGCGCTGCGCTCGAAGCCAGGGCCCACGGCCTGTCGGTCGTCGTGCTGGATGAACAGGCCAGCCCGGGTGGGCAGATTTATCGCCAGGTGCTCCAGGCTGACGCGCGCCTACGCGCCGTGTTGGGTGACGACTACGTGGCCGGGGCGAAATTGGCCGCCGACTTTTTGCAATGCGGTGCCCGCTATCTGCCCAACGCAGCCATCTGGCAGGTGACGCCGCAGCGTCAGGTGCACTACCTGTTCGAGGGGCGTGCCGAAGTCTTGCAAGGGCGCCATCTGTTGATTGCCACGGGGGCCTTCGAACGGCCGATGCCGATTCCCGGCTGGACCTTGCCGGGCGTCATGACCGCCGGGGCCGGGCAGATCCTGCTCAAGAGCGCTGCCATGGTGCCGGCCACTCCAGTGGTGCTGGCCGGGTGTGGTCCATTGCTCTACTTGCTGGCGGTGCAATACCTGCGCGCCGGGATCGCGCTTGAAGCCCTGGTGGATACCAGCCATCGAAGCGATCTGCTGCGGGCCTGGCGGCAAGTGCCCAGTGCGCTGCGCGGCTGGCGCGACCTGCTCAAAGGACTGGGGCTGCTGACGGAGCTCAAGCGTGCCGGCGTCCAGCATTTTCGCGGTGCTTGCAACCTGCAGGTTGACGGCACGGATCGGGCCTGCGCCTTGAGCTTCGACAGTCAAGGCCGCTCGCAGCGCATTCGCGCCGATTTGATTCTGTTGCATCAAGGCGTGGTGCCGAACACCCAGGTCAGTTGGTCGTTGCGTCTGGAGCATGACTGGAATGAACAGCAACTGTGCTGGATTACGCGCCGCAATCAATGGGGTGAAAGCAGCGTGCCGGGCATTTTTATCGCCGGTGACGGTGGCGCCATCGGCGGGGCCCAGGTGGCGCAATTGGAGGGGCGCCTGGTCGCGTTGGCAATCGCCGGCCAGCCGGCGCACGCGCGCGCTCTGCAGCGGCTGTTACGCCGCGCCCGCGCCGCACGGCCTCTGCTCGACACCCTGTATCGCCCCCGGTCCCAGAATCGCATCCCTGCTGATGACGTCACGGTGTGCCGCTGCGAAGAGGTCAATGCTGGCGACATTCGCCGTTACGTCGACCTGGGTTGCCTGGGTCCCAACCAGACCAAGGCCTTCGGCCGTTGCGGCATGGGCCCGTGCCAGGGGCGCCAATGCGGTCTGAGCGTCACTGAAATCATCGCCGAACGCCGCCACGTGCCACCAGCCGAGGTGGGCTATTACCGCATCCGTTCGCCCCTCAAACCCATCACGCTCGCTCAATTGGCCGGCGAGCGTCTTTCCGTCGAGGAACCTTCATGAGTATTCAACGCATCGAAAGCAACCCACGCCTGAGCCGCAGTGTCGTGCACAACGGCGTGGCCTGGCTCAGCGGCGTCGTGGCCACCGATTGCAGTCAGGACATCCAGGGCCAGACCCGTCAGGTGCTGCAGCGGATCGATGAGCTGCTGGCCGCGTCTGGCAGCGACAAGCACAGGCTGCTCAGTGTGCAGATCTGGATGAAGGACATGGGCCGGGATTTCGCCGCGATGAACGCGCTGTGGAGCGAGTGGGTCGATGTCTCGCAGACGCCAGCGCGGGCCACGGCCCAGGTGGCATTCGACGACCCGGAAATTTTGCTGGAGCTGATTGTCACGGCGGCGGTCTGAGGCCGTCGGCCGGATCACCGTTGTGCTGTCACCGGGCAGGCGACCACCAGAGTAACCGCTCGGGCTTGTTCACATTGCTGCTGCCATAACGGACGACTTCTGTGGAGCGTCCGAAATCAATAACATCGCATCTGGAGCAAATGAATGAACGTTAAACGCATCGCCTTGAAACTGGGCCTCGTCTCGCTGCTGGCTTTCGGTACGAGCCTGCAAGCCGCCGAGTCATCGTTGCGCATCGGCATTGAGGCGGCTTATCCGCCTTTTGCCTCGAAAACCCCGGACAACGCCATCGTCGGTTTCGACTACGACATCGGCCAGGCACTTTGCGCCGAGATGAAGGTCCGTTGTGTCTGGCAGGAACAGGAATTCGACGGTTTGATTCCAGCGCTCAAGGTGAAGAAGGTCGACGCGGTGATTTCCTCCATGTCCATCACCCCCGAGCGGTTGAAGTCGGTGGACTTCACCGATCGCTACTACCGCATCCCGGCGCGCCTGGTGTTTCGCAAGGGCAGTGGCATCAACGATATTCCGGCACAACTCAAAGGAAAGCGGATCGGGGTGCAGCGGGCGACCAACTTCGATCGCTATGTCACTGATCGCTTTGCCCCGGCGGGCGCCGAGGTAGTGCGCTATGGTTCGCAAAACGAAATATTCCTCGACCTGCTGGGCGGGCGCCTGGACGCGACCATGGCCAGTTCGGTAGTGATCGACGAGAGCCTGCTCAAGCGTCCAGAGGGCAAGGATTTCGAGTTTGTCGGTCCCAATTTCACCGAGGAACAATACTTCGGCACGGGCATCGGCATTGCGGTACGCAAGAACGATACGCTGGCGAGCCGCTTCAATCAGGCGCTGGCGACCATTCGCGCCAACGGCACTTACGACCGGATTCGCCAGAAGTACTTTGACTTCGATATCTACGGCGAATAATCCTCGGCCCGTGGGTTTTGTCTCACGGGCTTGCTGTTGTACAACACGGAGTGATTCATGAAGACCAAAGCGGTACTCACTGAGCAGGACGTTGCGCAATTGCTGGTGGCGGCCAAGGAGCTGGCTCACCAGCGTCAATGGGCAGTGTCGGTCTGTGTGGTGGACGACGGTGGTCATCCCCTGGGGCTGCTGCGCCTGGACGATGCCTCGCCGTTGTCGGCCTACATCGCTACCGAAAAAGCCCGCACGGCCGCCATGGGACGGCGTGATAGCAAGGTTTTCGAAGACATGATCAATGGTGGTCGTTACGCGTTTCTCAGCGCTCCGCACCTGCAGGGCATGCTTGAAGGAGGGGTGACCATCCGTCATGACGGCCAGTGCATTGGTGCCATCGGGGTGTCNGGGGTCAAGGCTGAGCAGGATGCTGAATTGGCTCGTTTGGCGGTGGAGACGGTGTTGCCAGCGATCACTCCGGATGCCTGAGGCGGCTATAAACCTGTGGGAGCGAGCTNGCTCGCGATAGCGGTNGATCAGTCACAGATGCATCTACATACCGAACGCCATCGCGAGCAGACCCAAACTCCACAAGGTGTGCACAAATCTTCCAGACACGCTCCTCATCAGCAGTTAATCTGCCAAGAGCACATTCACCAAGCGGGATAGGGCATGACAGCGCGCAACTGGATCGATCTCAAGCAGGACGCCACGTCCGGTATCGAGACCGTGCGCGCGCATTTCGAGGGGCATGCCTATGATCCCCACTGGCATGACACCTATCTGGTGGGCGTGACCGAGCAGGGCGTGCAGCAGTTTCATTGCCGCCGCCAGCAGCACAACAGCACGCCGGGCAAAGTGTTCCTGCTCGAGCCCGGCGAGCTGCATGACGGTAACGCCCCTCACGACCACGGGTTTACCTATCGCACGTTGTACCTGGAGCCTCAATGGCTGGAGCGCGAGTTGCGTTCCTTGTTCGACGTGGCGCCGGACAACGCCCAACTGGGGTTTGCCGCGACCCTGACTGACGATGCGCGGCTGGCGAGTGCCACGGCCATGGCCTTCCAGAGCCTGCACGAGCAGGAGATCCGCATCGTGCGCCAGACGGCCCTCGATACGCTGTTGGCCAACCTGACCCAACACCTGCACTGGCGGACGCGGATCAACCCGGATCCGCGGCTGCCATTGGTGGCGCAGCAGGCCCGGGATTATCTGCACAGTCACCTGAGCGAAGACATCGGGCTGGACGACTTGGCGCAGGTCACCGGCGTGGATCGTTTCCGCCTGACCCGTGCGTTCAAGGCGGCTTTCGGCCTGGCGCCCCATGCCTATCTGATCCAGTTGCGCCTGGCCCGCGCCCGGCGCTTGCTGGCCGGTGGCGAGAGCGTCGTGGCGGTGGCGGCCATGCTCGGTTTTGCCGACCAAAGCCACCTGGGCCGCTGGTTCCAGCGCGCCTATCGCCTGAGCCCGGCGGACTACCGCAAGCGCTGCTCAATTGTTCCAGACTGACCACGGCTTCGTGGGGATGATCAAGCCATCGATCATTCACCGAGATCTTGCTCCATGGACCAGTTACTGCCGTTTGCCTTGTTCGCGTTTGTCGCCTCCATCACCCCGGGCCCGACCAATATCCTGGTGCTGAGCCATAGCTCGCGCTTCGGCCTGGCAACCACTGTGCCGATCATCCTCGGTGCCTGCGCGGCGGCGGCCTTGCTGGTGCTTTTGGTCGGCACCGGGTTGGGAGACGTGCTGGCGCGCCATGCCACGATTCAGACACTGCTCTCATGGGCGGGCATCGCCTGGTTGAGTTGGATGGCCTGGCAGATTTTCAGCGCACCGGCCCAGGCCATCGACCCGGACCGTCCCGTCGAAGGCCCGCGGCTGGGCTTGGCGGGGGCTGCCGGGTTGCAGTTGGTGAACCCGAAAACCTGGATGATGGCGTTGGCGGTGGTCAGCGTCTTCGCGGGGGCGGAGGCCGACCGCACCGTGCGGGTTCTCTGGCTGTCCCTGGCATTCTTCGCCATTTCGATCCCGTGCATGACCGCCTGGGCCTACCTGGGCCGCGGCGCCGCACGGTTCTGCCGCTCCGCCGTGGCGATGGGACGGTTCAATCGGGTCATGGCGGTGATGCTGCTGGTATCGGCGTGGTTGACCTTGGTGGTCTGAGTCTCGAGGGCGCTGGCTCCCGCAGGGGGCGAAGTTCCCCCTGAAGGGCAATCGCCGGTCAGCTTTGCAAGTACACCGCATGGGTATGGGTGTACTCATACAAGCCATGCTTGCCATCGGCCCCGCCAACCCCGGACTTGCGCACTCCGGCATGGAACCCCTGCATGGCTTCGAAGTTTTCGCGGTTGACGTAGGTCTCGCCAAAGTCCAGGCCCCGAATGGCGTGCATGGCGCGTCCCAGGTCCCGGGTATAGACCGAAGAGGTCAGGCCATAGTCGCAGTCGTTGGCCAGGGCGATCGCTTCGTCCAGGTCGTCGACGATCTGGATGGGCAGTACCGGACCGAAGATTTCCTCGCGCATGATGTCCATCGAGGCGTTGCAACCGGCGAGCACGGTGGGTTCGAAGTGGAAACCGTCGGGGCGGTCTGCCACGCGGCCTCCGCTGATCAGGCTGGCACCTTGCTGCAGGGCGATCCGCACTTTGCGCTCGACGCTGTCCAGGCCCTGGCGGTTGATCAAGGGGCCCATCTCGACATCGGGCTCGGCCAGCGGGTCGCCGTAACGGGTGGCGGACATGGCCGCGCTGATGCGTTCGATGAATTGATCGGCGACCTTGCGCTCCACGTAGACCCGCTCGGCACAGTTGCAGACCTGACCGGTGTTGATGATCCGTGAGTCGCGAATTGCCTTGACCGCCAACGCCAGGTCAGCGTCCGCCAAGACAATGGCCGGGGCCTTGCCGCCCAGCTCCAGGTTGAGTTTGGTAATGTTCGTCGCAGCCGCCGTCATGATCCGCGAGCCGGTATCAACGCTGCCGGTAAAGCTGATCATGTCCACGCCTTTGTGGCCGCTCAGGGCCGCGCCCACCTGGCCGTCGCCACACACCACGTTGAATACGCCGGGAGGCAAGTCGGTTTCGGCCACCAACCGGGCGAATTCGAAGCAGTTGTTCGGGGTTTCTTCGCTGGGCTTGATGACGATGGTGTTGCCGGTCAGCAGGGCCGGCGCCATCTTGCGGGCGATCAAAAAGAACGGGAAGTTCCACGGCAGGATGCCCGCGACCACGCCCAAGGGCTTGCGGAACAGGAAGATGTTTTCCCCGGGCCGGTCGCTGGTGATGATTTCGCCTTCGATGCGCCGGGCCCACTCGGCCATGTAGTCAAGGTAGTCGGCGGTGAAGTTCACCTCCACTTCGGCCAGGGCGCTGATCTTGCCTTGTTCCAGGGTGATGGTGCGCGCCAGGTGCGCAACGTTCTCCCGCAGTTTGCTGGCGATGCGCCGCAGGTAACCGGCGCGCTCGATGGCCGGTTTCGCCGACCAGGCTTTCTGCGCAGCGCGGGCGCCAGCCAAGGCCTGATCGACATCGGCGCAAGTGGAGGCCGGGACCCGGGACAGCAATGCGCCGGTGGCCGGGTTGTACACGTCCAGGTGCGCTTCGCTGTGGGTGAACTGGCCGTTGATGAAGTTCTGGAACACAGGAACGGATGACATGACAGGCTCCTTCAGTAAGTGCGCGACGGCGCTTGGACGGTGGCAGGTTCGCGATAGCGGGCGAGGGTGGCCTGGGCGCTCTGGCGCAGCAGACTGATGTCGATGGCCACCGCAATGAACTGGCAGCCCCAAGCCTGATAGCGACGCGCATCGGCTTCGTTGGGCGCCAGGATGCCGCAGGCCTTGCCCGCTGCGAGGGTGGCGTCGACCGCGTGCCGGATGCGCTCCTGTACCTCGGGATGTCCCGGGTTGCCTGCATGGCCGAGTCCGATGGACAGGTCGGCGGGGCCGATGAACACCGCGTCCACGCCCTCGACGGCAGCGATCGCTTCGACGTTTTCCACGCCCGTGCGCGATTCCACCTGGACGATCAGGCACAGTTCTTCATGGGCGGTGGTGAGGTAGTTCGCCACACCGTCCCAACGAGTGGCGCGGGTCAGGCCGCCGCCCACACCACGAATACCATGGGGCGGATAACGCATGGCACGCACCAGGGCCTGAGCCTGCTCGGCGGTTTCGACCATGGGAATCATCAGGGTCTGGGCACCGACATCCAGCAACTGCTTGATCAGGTTGGCGTCGCCAGTCACCGCCCGCACCACCGGCGCGGTGGCATAGGGCGCCACGGCCTGGAGCTGGCCGAGTACGCTGGGTACGGTGTTGGGTGCGTGTTCGCCATCGATCAGCATCCAGTCGTAACCGGTGCCGGCGATGATCTCGGCGGCATAGCCGGTGGCGAAACCGGCCCAGATACCGTATTGGGTTTGTGTTGAGCTGAGCGCGGCCTTGAAGGCGTTGCGGGGCATGTTCATGGCGTGCTCCTTTCGCGGTGATAAGGTCGGTGCAACTGGCAATCCGGATTGAGCGTCACGCCGAAGCCAGGCTGGTCAAGGACCGACAGGCGCATGCGGCCTTCCACCGGCACCGGTTCGCCCAGCAGTTGCGGATGGAACATCGGCACCACTTCGTCGGCCTTGGGCGCCATCATCAGGAATTCGGCGAATGGGCTGTTATGCCGGGTGGCGACGAAGTGATAGCTGTAGACCGAGGAGCCGTGGGGAATCACCAGCGCGTTGTGGGCGTCGGCCAGGGCCGAGATCTTCACCAGTTCGGTGAGGCCGCCACACCAGCCAACGTCCGGCTGGATGATGTCGCAGCAACCCATCTCCAGCAGCATGCGAAAGCCCCAACGGGTGGCCTCATGCTCACCGGTGGTCACCAGCATGCCCTTGGGCACGTTGTTGCGCAGCGCGGCGTAGCCCCAGTAGTCGTCGGGCGGCAACGCCTCTTCGATCCACTTCAAACCGTGCTCGTGGGCGCCGATCGCGAGCCGGGTGGCGTAGTTGAGGTCCAGGCTCATCCAGCAATCGAGCATCAGCCAGAAATCGGGGCCGACCCGCTCGCGCATGGTTGCCAGGGCTTCGAGATTCTTGCGCAGGCCTTCCTCGCCTTCGGCCGGGCCATGATGCAAAGGCATCTTGCCGCCGATGAAACCCATTTTCTGCGCCAGGTCCGGCCGTGCGCCGGTGGCATAGAACTGCAATTCATCACGCACCGCGCCGCCGAGCAGTTGATGCACCGGCTCCTGGCGGATCTTGCCGAGCAAGTCCCAGAGCGCCAGGTCCACGCCGGAAATCGTGTTGATCACCAGACCCTTGCGNCCGTAGTAGAGCGTCGACTGGTACATCTGGTCCCAGATNTTCTCGATGTCGGTCACCCGGGCGCCTTCGANGAATCGTGCCANGTGCTTTTCAACGATGTACGCCGCGGGCTCGCCACCGGTGGTCACGGCGAACCCGACGGTGCCATCGCTGGCTTCGATTTCCACCACCAGGGTACCGAGCACATTGATGCCGAAACTGCGGCGGCTCTGGCGGTAGTCCGGGTACTTGCTCATGGGCGTGGCGATGTGATCGTCGATCCAGTGGCCATCGGCCTGATCGTGATAATCGGCGCCGCCGCCTCGAAGCACGAAGGCGCGAACGTGTTTGATTGTGGGAATACCCATGTATGCAGCTCCTTGAGTTAAACAGTGGCGGGCGTCTTCGAAGCACGTTGGCCGGGCGAGTGGATACCCAGCACCAGCAACGCGGCGATAACGGTGGTAACAGAGAGCAGGTAGAGGCCCGCGGCGGGGGAGTGGAAGGCGCCTTCGGCCCAATTCTTCAGCACCGGGGCGATAAAGCCGCCGAGGGCGCCAAAGGAATTGATCAACGCGATACCCGCTGCTGCCGCGCTGCCGGCCAGGTAGCTGGACGGAAAGGTCCAGAACACCGGCTGCACGGCGATGAAGCCGGAAGCGGCGAAGCACAGGGCGATGATTCCCAGCAATGGGCTGGACACACTCACCGAGCAGGCGATCCCGACGGCCGCCATCAGCAGGGTCAGCGCGGCGGTACGGCGGCGCTGGCCGGTGCGGTCGCTGTAACCGGGAATCAGGTAGGCCGCGCACAGGGCGCAGATCCACGGAATTGCCGTGACCAGCCCCACCATCAGCCCGACCTTGCTGCCCAACAGACCGCCGACCTGGGTCGGCAGGTAAAACACCACGCCATAGACGCTGGCCTGGATGAGCAGGTAAATCAGGCACAGGTACAACACAGAAGGCTGGCACAGCACGCTGAGCAGGCTGCGGCCGTGGGATTGTTTGTGCTGGTCCTCGGCATCGAGCAACGCCTGGACCTGCCGGCGTTCTTCGACCGTCAACCATTTAGCATCGGCGGGGCGGTTGTCCAGGTACCAATAGGCCCAGATGCCCACAGCCGAAGCCATCAGGCCTTCAACGGCGAACAACCACTGCCAGCCGTGGACACCGACAAAACCGTCCAGCTCCAACAACAGGCCCGACAGCGGGCTGCCGAAGATGAACGCCAGCGGCGCGCCGAAGTAGAAGAAGCCCATGGCCTTGCCCCGGGCCGCCGAGGGGAACCAATAGGTGAGGTAGAGGATGACACCGGGAAAGAACCCGGCTTCGGCCACGCCCAGCAAGAAGCGCAGCACGTAGAAACTCGTTTCGTTGTGGGCAAAGACCATGGCCGCCGACACCAGGCCCCAGGTCACCATGATCCGGCACATCCACAACCGGGCACCGACGCGGTGCAGGATCAGGTTGCTCGGCACCTCCAACAAGGCGTAGCCGGCAAAGAACACCCCGGCGCCAAAGGCGAACGCTGCATCGCCGATACCGGTGTCGGCCTGGAAGGCTTGCTTGGCGAACCCGACGTTGGCGCGGTCGAGAAAGGCCATGATGTACATCAGCAACAGGAAGGGCAGCAGGTGCCAGGAAATCTTGGCCAGCACAGACGCAGGAAGAGTCTTCATCGCGGGGTTCCTTTAGCAGGTATTTGTTCTTATGGGCTGGACTGTACGGCCGGCTAACGATGCGTTACAAATCGAATCTCGCTAACAAGCGATACCCTCAAGGTATCGATAAAGAGGCCCTCGATGACCCATCCCGTGCTGTCCCGCAGCCTGTTCAACCGCCTGCGTTATAAACATCTGCACATGCTGGTGGCCCTGAGTGCCAGCCAGAACCTGCATCGCGCCTCCCAGAGCCTGAACATGTCGCAACCGGCGGCGACCCGGATGCTGCACGAGATCGAGGACATGTTCGGTTGCGACCTGTTCGAGCGCCTGCCCCGGGGCATGCGCCCGACTGCCTTGGGCCAGGAACTGATCCGCTTCGCCGAGTTGGCCCTCAGTGGCCTGGACCGCTGCGCCGAAGACCTGCTGGCGCGTCAGCAGGGCGGTTACGGCTATCTGTCGATCGGCACCATCATGGGGGCCGCACCGGACCTGGTGATGGACTCCATCGCNCGCATCAAGGCCCTCAACCCACAACTGCGGATCCGCATCATGGGCGACACCAGCGACCAGGTGATCCAGTTGTTGGAACAGGGCCGTATCGACCTGGCCATCGCCCGACGCAACGCGGCCACCGACAGCGAGCACTACGAGTTCGAACAGTTGGGCAACGAACGTTTGCTGGTAGTGGTCCACGCCGGCCATCCCCTGGCGCGACGCAAGAAACTGGCGCTGGCCGAACTGGTCAGCGACTGGCCGTGGATCCTGCAACCGGAAACCAGCCCGGCGCGCATCGGCCTCGATCAGGCGTTGCAACGCCTGGCGCTGCCAACGCCGGCGGACATCATCGAGTGCAGCTCGGTGTATTCCATGCAGCAACTGATTCAACTGACCGACGCGATCATGGTGCTCTCGGAAACCGCCTTGCGCGATTACCTGAAGATGGGCCTGGTGGTGGCGTTGCCGGTGGCGCTCGATGTGCAACTGGCGCCGTTCGGGTTACTGCGCCGCAAGGGTGAACCGGTGAGCCGGGAGTTGGGACTGTTCATCGATTTGCTGCGCAGCAAGGCAAACGGGCGAGCGGGGGACTGATTGGGACCGCAACCCCTTGCAACGGTTGGGCGGTTTCAAAAAGCGCTTGTTTTCGCGAGCATCGCAGGCACATCAATTCAGTGTGCCTCAGCATCTCCAATGCTCAATCGACCCCAAGGAAGGAGGTCCATCATGTCCACTCAAGATACCCATGTCGATTTTATCCAGGCCAGGTTGCCCACCTGGCTGAAACGCGCGTCACGGGCCGACCAGGAGCGTTTCAAGGTCCTTGCCCAGCAACTGCAGCGTGACAGTGATGCGCTCAATGCACTGCTTGTCGACCTGCCGGCGCCGGAGACCTTCACGCGCAACTTGCTGCAAGCCCAGCCGGAAATACAGGCCTGGCCAGCGGTGAATGGCACCGGCGGTGCTGCCGATGCCATACGCCGGGCAAGGGTCAGGCGCGGCGCCTTCCGCTATGAGCCCTCGCTGTCAGTGGTGGAAGCGGCCATGCGCAATTACGCGCCCACCGAGGCGGTCACCGGCAGCGATTTCGACAACACGGGCCAGCTGTTCATTCAGGGAAAACCGCAAGAGTTCCGCCCATGGAACGTGCCGTCGGATACCGTCTTATTACCCACGACCCCGGCTGAATTCGCCCGCCTGTGTCGGCGCATGGATGCCGGTGGCGCCTACCGCACGGTGCTTGAACGGCGGTTGCCGCGCATCGGCGCCGAGGTGCCTGCCGTTGCCAGCGCCTACATGGCGTACGCACGCAGCCTGCTCACCCATGACGCCTACGAGGCAAAGTTGGACGGGCGCCTCGATGAAACCGGTGAGCGCCTGCTGGCCTACGCCGGCATTCAACTCCAAGCCCGGTCCATTGCGCCTTTGGCCTGCGAGGTCAAGTCGCTGGAGCTGCTGTCCGTGCCGCTGTTCGGTGCGCGGGTGTATTGGGGCGTGCAAGGGGACGCCAGAGGTGTGCGCCCGATCGTCCTGCACATGCCCCATGATGCGGTGGCACCGCTCAAGCAATTCACCAGTTTGCAGGCCATGTCTGCGGAGTTGACCGAGCGGGTACGTAGACGTAGCTATCGAGAAAGCCTGATGCGCTACCTGCCGCTGCGTTTGCAGGCCTGGCTGGGGACGGCCCTGCATGATCAAGTGGAGTGGCGGCTGGAGACTCACCCAAATGTGCTACAGGAAATCCATGCCCGTATCACGGGGTGGCGCGAAGGCGAACGGGGCGAGGACGGCAGCCGCATTCGGATACCCATGCCCAAGGTGGCCTGGGGCTTGAGTGATTTGCGTGAGCCACCTTGGCCAGCCGGCTATCACGAATGGCGTGGCCATGCCTTGGCCAACGCCGCGGCGCTGATGGTCCCGACCCGGGACCAGGACTGGCAGGCGCTGCAGGCTCGCTTCGCGTATTGGGAAAGCCTTGTCGAGCGCACGCTCATGCTCGCGGCGACCTTCTTCCCGTTCTGCGCGCCCCTCGGCATGACGGCGGCAGCGGTCGGGGGCGTGCGGCTGGTGTATGAAATCTTCGAAGGTATCCAGGCCTTCAACGAAGGTCACGCCCAGGAAGGCATCGAACATATCTTCAACGTGTTGTTCGGCGTTGCTCAAGGTGCCTACCTGGGGTTCGTCGGCGGGACGGTGGAACCCATGCCCGTGAGTGACGGCACCACGCGCCTGTGGAATGGCGATGTCAGGCCTTTTGAAGCGAGACACTTTCCACCTGTGGAAGCGGAGCAAGACGCCTGGGGTGTCTGGCGCACGCCAAACGAGGCGTGGGTGCGAATCGAGGACCGCTACTTCCAAGTCCAAGGCACGGGCGATGCCTTGGACCTGCGCCTGCCTGCGGGACATAAAGGCGTGCGCCCACCCCTGGAGTGGAGTCGTGCCCGTGGCTGGCGATGGGCGCATCGCAACCCCTTGCAACGGGGCCGCCTGGAGCTGTTGCGCAACTTCGCCGAGACGCCGGCCGAGCTGGACGACAGGACGATCCTCGTTATGCAGCGACAGGTCGGCATCAGCGACGCGCATCTGCGCTACTTGCAAGTAGAGGGGCAGCCGATGCCGGCGATACTCGCCAATACCCTGGACGAGGTCAGGTGTTGGCAGCAGGTGCGGTACACCATTGAACGGTTGCTGCGTAATGAAACGCCGCAAAGCGGGCACTTTCGCATCGTCCAGACGATTGTGGAGTTGCCGGGTTGGCCAAGCGACCTGACGTTGCGCTACCACGACGGCGTGGCCCTTCATCCCATTGGTGACCTGGCCGACACGCGCTCGCTCTATCTACGCAAAGCGGACCTGGAACACGACGCGTGGGCCGAGCGTGTCCTGGCTGGCCTGAGCACGGCTGAACAGACCTCGCTGCTGGGCCAAGGCAGTCTCGGCTTGCCGCCCGTGGAGCGCAGTCGGCTGTTGGCCGGGCACTGGGCCAGGCATCTGCAGCGCAATACACGGCGGGTGATCGACGCCATGCTCCGTACCATCGGGCTAGATCCCCTGGCCGTCCCACTGGTCCGGGCTTTTCCGGGCTTGCCACAATCCATGGCCAACGAGCTTGCCAGCCAGGCCATCGGCCAGGACCGCGTGCGCCTGACTGAGGGCCGGGTGGGAGAAGGCTTGGGCAGTCAATGCGCCGAAGCCCTGCGCGAGCTGCGCCTGAGCCGTGCCTTGCGTGCCCTGGAACGCGGTGAGAGCAGCGTTGATCGGGATCGCATCATCATGGGGCTGGTGGGTAGCGCTCCCCAATTGCAAGGCCGGGTGCGCCTGCGCCTGTTTCTGCGCGAGCTTGCGAATCCGCTGGAGGTGGGGGAAACCGGGCCGTTGAAAATCATCCGCCAGGAAGGCGAACTGTACCGCTCCTTTGACGAAGAGGGGCATGAACTGGCCGATGCCCTGGACCTGGAAGCGGCGTTGCTCAGAGCGCTGCCGGACGACGCTCGCCGGGCGCTGGGCTTGAACATCTGGCAGGGCGACACCCTGCGGACCTGGTTGCTCGCACAAGCCCTTGACGATCGGCCAGGCCTGCGTCCCTATTTGCTGATAAAACCCTTGGGCACCCGTGGCGCCCGTCCGCAATGGCTGAACGGGCGCTTGGGTTATCCGTTCAGCGGGCGTGGACGGCTTCCCTTGCAGGTTTGGAGTGGAAGCCTGGAAGCGCGTCTTGAGCGACTCTATCCAAGCTATGCCGGGAGTGAACTGGCGCGGCTTCAAGAGACCCTGGCCAGACAAGCCAGTCGCCAGCGCCTGAGCCTGGAGAACCTGGTCGCCCAACTGGAAAACCAATGGACCGCACTGGATCATGAGCTGCGTCAGTGGGAGGTCCATGAGGGCGCTCATCATCCGGCCGAGAACAGCCTCGACACCGAGACACGGCTCTCGCTGCGCCGGGCCGTAGCCGCGGAAATTCGCCGCGCCTGGCGACGCGCACCGGATCCAGGTCAAGAGGGCAGTGAGCTGGCATTGCGGCTGGTGGGGTACAACATCGGTCGTCTGCCGCCGATCAGCACGAGTTTTGAACATATAGAAGAGTTGTTTCTGGTGAACATGGGCCTGAGCGAGGACCCTTCGACGTTCCTGCGGCTGTTCCCCAACATGGACACGCTGCACCTGCAAGGCAACAACCTCACCGCGGTGCCCATGGCCGCGGGCGAGCTGCCCGGGCTGATAGAGCTGTCACTGAGCAACAATCCGCTCATGATGGACGAGGATGTCTTTGCGCCCCTGCTCGGTGCCGGTTCTGCGCTTCATTTACGAACGCTGCACCTGTCTGGAATCAGCAGCGGCGGGGAGGCGGGGGCCAGTGCAGCCATGGTCGCCGCTATCGACCGCCTGGACGGATTGATCTCCCTGCGTGAGCTGGTATGGGCTGACAACTTGCATTTCACCCGCCAGGAGCTGCAGGCCATCACCGCGTTACCCGGGTTGCGTACATTGGACCTGGCGCGCTGTGGTCTGCGCCTGGATCAGCAGGGCAGTGCGTTCCTGCGCACGGCCGTCGGCCTGGAGGAACTGCGCCTGAGCGGTAACAACTGCCGGGACCTGCCGGATTTGTCGGAGCTTGTGAACCTGCAGGAACTGGAGCTTTCCAGTACCGGGCTTGATCGAGTGCCGGCACTGGTTTTGACGGTGTTATCGAGACCTTCATCCGACATGCTCATTCTCGACCTCAGGGAAAACCGTATCGCCAACATCCAGGATGACCTGCTGCCTGCCCTGGTCCAGTGGCCGAGGGAAGATCCCGTTGGGCTGTGGCTGGAGGATAATCCGTTGCCAAGCGCACAAATCCAGGCCCTTCGCGCAATGGTGCCCGAGGCTTTTCGCTACACCATCGACGATTGGCTGTATATCTCCCCCAGCCTTCAGCGGGCCTTGGAAGTTGCCCGCGATAACGCCGGAAACCGACGGTTCATCGATTGGTTCTCCGGCGCTATGCAGGAAGCCGATGCCCGTTCGTCTCTCGGGCTGAGCTTTGGCGATCGCCAGAGGGCGGCGGCTATTTTGCAGCACTATATCGGCTACCAGAACGCTCATGCGCCCTTGCCGGACTTGATCGCGGATTTCGATCAGCAACTGGGGCAACTGCGCGTGCGGCTGCAAGCGCGCAGTCTGGACCGGCAACAGCCAGACCTTGCTGAGCTGGAACTGCATTTCACGATGTTCGAAGCACTCCAGCGTGCTCGCCTCGAACGGCAGGGTGTACCTTTTGGAGGCTTCCTTATCGAGCACTACGCCTTTTGGAACCACATGCTGGCGGAGCGTTATCCGAACATCGAGCAGCGCCAGGCGCATATGACGCGGGCGGCGTTCATCGACTGGCTCTGCGACGCGCAGGACACTTTCAACAACAATGATCAATCCCCCCGTACCGGAGAAATGACCTGGCGTCCCTACCTGGGGTTGATGTCTCGCGACTGGTCCGAAGGGTTGGCGGTCTGGGAAACGGTCGATGACGATTTGGTGGATGCGTTCAGTGAACCGGTGAATCCATCCCGTTGGCCCCGGGTGCTGCTGGATAACCTGGCGCGACCGGATGCCGACCTGCCCAGCCCACTGGAGTCCTTCACGCAGGGCGACCGTACTGTCTGGCGCCGCACAGGACTCGAGGCCGTCGCGGATGTGAATTGGACTGCGGGCCAGCCGGTGACGCTCACCGAAGATCAGTTGCGACGTACCATGGCGATCTATCGCTCGCTCAAGAGCCGGGAGGTCGAGGCGCTGGTGCGTCGGATAACGACTGAGCTGGTCAGCGCCTGGTGGACGTCGGGAACGTTGTAGGAGCTGCCGGAGGCTGTGATCTTTTGATCTTTCGCTTGGGACTCAGGTGTCTGGGGAAAGATCGCAGCCTCGTTTCACTCGACAGCTCCTACACAGCTCCTACACAGGTGCTGTGGGCCTGGTGGCGTCGCAGGTCAGTGGCCAGGCGTCGTCTTGAAGACCAGGGCCTTGAGGCCACACTCCAGATCGATGTCGGGAAATTCCGGCGGATTTTCCAGGCGTTTCTCGAAGACCAGCCCCGGCGCTTGCTGGGTAACGCCGTCGATGAGGAAATCCGCGCCGGTGGCCGGGTCGTTGCTGCAGGCCAGGACTGTGCCGTGGGCCGTCAGCAGTTCCGGCAGGCGGCGCAATACCCGTTGATAGTCCTTGGTCAGCAGGAAGCTGCCTTTCTGGAAGGTCGGCGGATCGATGATCACCAGGTCGTACGGGCCACTGTTGATCACCTTGCCCCAGGATTTGAACAAGTCGTGGCCGAGGAAACTCACCTGGCTCAGGTCGTGGCCGTTCAGTCGATGGTTGTCGCGACCTCGGCTCAGGGCCGCACGGGACATGTCCAGATTCACCACATGCCGGGCGCCGCCGGCGATTGCCGCCACCGAGAAGCCACAGGTGTAGGCGAACAGGTTCAGTACCCGTTTGCCCTCGGCGTTGGCCCGGACCCAGTCGCGGCCATAGCGCATGTCGAGGAACAGGCCGTTGTTCTGCTTCTTGCCCAGGTCGATCCGGTAACGCAGGCCACCTTCGGTCAGGGTCCATTCGTCAATGGGCTCGCCCACCAGCCATTGGGTGAGGCTTTGCGGCAGGTAGCGGTGCTGTACCGCCAGCGTATGGGCCTTGCTGTGTTGCCAGGCCGGCGACGCAGTGAGCGCCAGCAGTGTCGCGATCAAATCGTCCAGGTGCGTGGGTTCCGGCTCCTTGAACAGCGAGACCAGCACCACCCCTTGCAACCAGTCGACAGTGATTTGCTCCAGGCCCGGCCAGCAGCGACCGCGGCCATGGAACAGGCGCCGGGTTTCTTCTGGCGCCGACTCCAGGGCTGTCAGCAAATGGGCGTGAAGGGTTTGAAGGGCTACGCAATTCATTCAGGCAACGCCAGGGATTTGAAAGGCCGGCATTTTAACCGCAGGCTACCCCGGCGCAATCCCTGCCACCTTAACTGCCACTGCTGCCAAGAATGCTGGCAACCTGTTGCGGCTGGCAGTTGAGGTACGCCGAACGCTTGAGCCAACTGGGGTCCGGGTACCAGGAAAACATGAATTGACCGCCCTTGAGCTTGTCGATCACCTGGCGCGCTACCTGGGGACGTACGGCAGGGCAGCCCTGGCTGCGCCCGATGCGTCCCTGGCGCACGCTCCACAACGGGTTCACGTAATCGGCGGCATGGATCACGATTGCCCGATCACGGGCCTGGTCATTGAAACCGGGCTCCAGGCCGTCCATGCGCAGCGAATAGCCGTGGGTGCCCTGGTAGCTTTCCTGGGTGCGAAACAGACCCAGGCTGGATTGGTAGCTGCCCAGGCGATTGGAGAATTGCGTCGCGAAGTTTTCCCCGGATTTTTGCCCGTGGGCCACCAGGTCGCGCAATACCAGCTTCTGCTGACGCAGGTCGAAGATCCACAGGCGACGGGCCGTGGAGGGTTGCGAGTAGTCGATGACCGCCAGGTGGCGGGCTTGGCTGGCGCCATTGGCGACTGCGCATTGCATGGCGCTCAAGGCACTTTTGAGCGCCAGGGGATTGAGTTCCGGCGCTGCGTGGGCGAGGCTGTTGTAGAGCGTTTGCGAATTCGTCTTCTTTTCGGCCAGTGCCGGGCTGCAAATCACGCCCAGGCCCAGCATGACCAGACAGAATCGGCGCAAAAAGCCCTGTACAGGCGAAGCGTTTCCAGCGTGGTGTTCGTTCGCGGCATCCCGTCCGATTTCGTTTGTTTGCATGATGGCGGGTCGTACCTGTCGCAAAATTTACCGTCAGCGAGACGGCCATGGAGTGGAGTAAAGCAGTTGTTCAAAAAGTCCGCATGTTACCTGAGCCTTTTATTGCTCACTGCGCCATTGGTCGCGACAGCCGAAGACAGCGATCCGGCGCTCGTGCAGACGACACTGGCGCAATTGGCGGTCGCGTGTCCAAAAGTAGCGGCAAGTGTCGACTTTCAGGCGTTGCTCGACTTGCAGGCGTTCTATCAGCAAAACGCAGGCCAGGAAGCCTGGGCGGACGACGAACGACGGAGGGCGTTGCAGGTCCAGTTGCAACAACTGGCCGACGACGGCCTGGATCCAACCCGCTATAACCTACCGGCCCAGGGGGCAGACCAGGGTGCTCATTGTGTCGACATCGCCATCAGCCAACGCTACCTGAAAGCCTTGCATGACCTGCGTTTCGGCTATTTGCCCCAAGAGCGTCTGGAACCGGTATGGAAGGCCAACCCGCCGCCACAGGATCACCAGGCCGTGGTTCTGGCCATCGCCGGGGTAGGCCTGCAGAACGTCGCCAGTGCCTTTGAACAGGCCCGGCCGAACCTTGACCTTTATCGCAACCTGCGCGGGCTTTATGCCCGGCTGCGGCAACAGCCTTTATCCGACTGGCAACCCGTGCCCGGCGGGCCGCTGCTGCAACCGGACAAGCAGGACGCTCGCGTACCCGCCCTGGCCCAGCGACTGTTCAACGAAGGTTACTTGAGTACACCACCGTTGGTGACAGACGAGCACTACAGTCCCACGCTGGTGGAGGCGATGAAGAGCTTCCAGCTACAGCATTCGCTGCAGGCCGATGGGGTGGTGGGGCCGTGGACCGTGACCGAGCTGAACATCAGCCCGGCCATGCGTCGCGAGCAGTTGCGCATCAATCTGGAACGCATGCGCTGGCTGGCCCAGGACGTGGAGAACGACAGCGTCCTGGTCAACGTGGCGGCGGCCCAGTTGACGGTTTATCGAGGCGGCGAGCCAATCTGGCAAACCCGCACCCAGGTGGGCCGTGCGCAACGGCAGACACCGTTGCTCAAGTCCCACGTCACCCGACTGACGCTCAACCCGACCTGGACCATCCCCCCCACCATCATGCGCGAAGACAAACTGCCCGAGATCCGCCGTGATCCGGAGTTTCTCGCCCGTCATAACTTGCGGATCCTCGACAGTGAAGGCCTGCCGTTGATGGCAGAGGATATCGACTGGGAGCACCCGGGCAACCTCATGCTGCGCCAGGATCCAGGCCCGAAGAATCCGTTGGGCAAAATGGCGATCCGCTTTCCCAATCCGTTCTCGGTGTACCTGCATGACACCCCGAGCCAGGCGCTGTTCAGCAAAGGTCCGCGAGCCTTCAGTTCAGGCTGCGTGCGGATCGAGCAAGTGATGCACTTGCGCGACTTGCTGGTAAGCCCGGCCGAACGCGCACGCACCGATACACTGCTGGCCAGCGAGACGACCCATGAGTTCCGGTTGGCCCGGCCCGTGCCGATCCTGCTGGGGTACTGGACAGCACAAGCGGACAGCCAGGGCCAGCCGTTGTACATCCCGGATATCTATGCTCGTGACGCGACATTGTCTGCTGCCCAGGGGCGGGCACTCTGAGGTCAAGCGCAGGCGGTGGCGGCGTGTGTGGTCTCGTCGAGCGTCGTGAACAGCCGCTGGCCGATAACGCTAGCGGCCTGCAAATGCTGGTGCGGATCGGCGGTTTCCGATTCGAGCAAACGTTGGGAACTCACCACGCGGGCGCCGCAGTAATCGAAAATGCCATGGTCGATCTGCGTGGTCATCGCCTCGCCATAGCCGTGGCGCTGGAAGCTGTCGGCATCGGCGCCACCGACCGCCACCAGGTGCACCCGCAAGTGCTGCAGTTGTTGGACAAACGGCTTGTCGAGGCTGAAATCGAATGCCCAGCCGTTGGAAAACACCCGGTCGATCCAGCCCTTGAGCAGCGCCGGCATGGACCACCAGTAAATCGGATAGACCAGCACCAACGTATCGGCACGATCGATCCTGGCTTGTTCGGCCAGCACATCCGCGGGCGGCAAGGCTTCGCGGTGGTGAACGGCGTGGTCGGCGAAACTGAAACGCGGATCGAAGCCTTCGGCGGCCAGGTCGGCGATCTCGAACGTATCGGCGGGGTTGGCGCGGGTGATGCCCTCGGCGATTTTTCCGGCCAGGCTGTGGGTGAGGGAACGAGGGTCGTGGTGAGCCACAACGATCAATGCATGCATGGCGAAACTCCTTCTGGTCACGCAGTCTGGAAGACAGGTATGCTGGGTTAAGTTACGGTTAGTAAGTTACGGTTGGTAAAGTTAGCATGTCAAGCACTGATGAAAATCCGCAGTCTTCACCTCGTCGTCGTTTATCCCGGCATGACCGGCAGCGACAATTGCTGGATGTCGCCTGGCGACTGGTGCGCGAGGAGGGCAGCGACGCCCTGACGCTGGCGCGGCTGGCAGATCAGGCGGGGGTGACCAAGCCCATCGTCTACGACCACTTCATCACCCGGTCCGGGTTGCTGGCGGCGCTGTACCAGGATTTCGACGCCCGCCAGACCGCGTTGATGGACGCGGCCCTGGACGCCAGCGACGCGACCCTGCAAAGCCGGGCGGCGGTGATTGCTTCTTCCTACGTCGAATGCGTGCTGTTGCAAGGCCGGGAGATTCCCGGGGTGATCGCGGCATTGACCAGCACGCCGGAGCTGGAACGCATCAAGCGCGAATACGAGGGGATTTTCCTCGACAAGTGCCGCGCCGTGCTGGAACCGTTCGCCGGCACGAAAGGCATCACCCAGGCCGGTTTGCGAGCGATGCTGGGGGCTGCGGAGGCACTGTCCAATGCCGCTGCCACCGGGGAAATCAGCGCTGGCGAGGCGAAGGAAGAGCTGCTGGTCAGTATCGTTGCAATGGTGAACAGGACCGTCGACACCCCTTCAAGCTGAACTACCGCTATCGCGAGCAAGCTCGCTCCCACAGGAAATTTGTACCGCCCCCAACCCCACGACCACCACTTACCCCTGTGGGAGCGAGCTTGCTCGCGATGACGGCGGCATATTCAGCCTCTTTGCCAACTGACCGACGGATATCGAGAGCAAGCCCCTCTTGAGGGCTGGCTGCACTTTTATGAAGCCGCAGGCGAGGTGTTCGCACCATCGCAAGGCAGTTGGCGGTGCTTGCGCAGCGGCGGCGGACGCCACTCAGCTTGCGGTGACAGAGCTGGCGTCTTCGCGGGCAGGCCCGCTCTCACTGGGGATTAGCGGTGCATGCGCGACCGTGAATAGGGGCTGGACGAGGTTTGGCACGCTCGCTGCAAGAGGCTATCCAGGCCCACCGCGAATACAGTCGAGTGGGCAACCCCGTCGGTCAACGAAGATCGAGTGCCAGCAGGCCGGGGGACAACGGTAGGTCAGGGCGCAGTCGCCGGGCCGATACCGCACAGAACAGGCAAAGACGCCTGGAACCGCAAGGTTTCAGGCGTCTTTTTTTTTGCTTTCAAAATCGTGATGGGCTTTTGCCGGGTGCTTTTTATGAATTCCAACGTTGCTTCTCTGAACAAGCTGCAAACGCTGATCGTGATCGGCAATGGCATGGTCGGCCATCACTGCGTCGAGCAACTGATCGAGCGCGGTGCCCTCAATCATTACCGTGTGCATGTGTTCAGCGAAGAGCCGATGCGTGCCTACGACCGTGTGCACCTGTCCGAGTACTTCTCGGGCCGCGATGCCGAGTCCCTGGCCCTTGGCGAAGCGTCGTTGTACCAGACCCCCGGCGTCACGTTGCACCTGGGTGTGCCGGTACTGGAAATCGACCGTGACGCGCATCAAGTGGTGACCGCCCATGATCGCCTTCACTACGACAAGCTGGTGCTCGCCACCGGTTCCTACCCGTTCGTGCCACCGATTGAAGGTGCCGAAGGCGATTCGTGCCTGGTCTATCGCACCCTGGAGGACTTGGACGCGATCCGCGCCGCCGCCAGCAATGCCCGTCGGGGCGTGGTGGTCGGTGGCGGTCTGCTGGGCCTGGAAGCGGCCAACGCCCTCAAGACCCTGGGCCTGGAAGCCCACGTGGTGGAATTCGCCCCCCGACTGATGCCGGTGCAATTGGATCCCCAGGGCGGCTTGGCCCTCAAGGCCCGTATCGAGAAGCTGGGCGTCGGCGTGCACCTGTCCAAGGGCACCCAGTCCATCAGCGTCGGTGAGCAATACCGTTATCGGATGAACTTCGGCGACGACGATTTTCTGGAAACCGACCTCATCGTGTTTTCCGCCGGCATCCGTGCCCAGGATGCCCTGGCTCGCCAAAGCGACCTGCAGATCGGTCCGCGCGGTGGCGTGGTGATCGACGATCATTGCCAGAGCAGCGACCCGGACATCTACGCCATCGGCGAATGCGCGGCCTGGAACGGCAGCATTTTCGGCCTGGTCGCCCCGGGCTACCAGATGGCCCGCAACGTCGCGGCCCGGCTGTGCGGCGAAAGCGCGGAAGCCTTCACCGGGGCCGACATGTCGACCAAGCTCAAGTTGCTGGGTGTGGACGTTGGCTCCATCGGCGATGCCCATGGCAACACCCCGGGGTCGCGCAGCTTCCAATTCATCGACGAAACCAGCGCCAGCTACCGGCGACTGGTGGTGGCCGCCGACGGCAAGCGCGTGATCGGCGCGGTGCTGGTGGGCGATAACAGCTACTACGACACCTTGCTGCAATACATGCAGAACGGCATCGCCTTGCCCAAGGACGCTGCCAGCCTGATCCTGCCCTCGTCCGAAGGCGCCCCGACCCTGGGCCCTGCGGCGCTGCCCGAAACCGCCACCATCTGCTCGTGCCACAATGTCACCAAGGGCTCGATCTGCTCGGCCATCGATGGTGGCTGCACTGATCTGGGCCAGCTCAAATGTGACACCAAGGCCGGTACCGGGTGTGGTGGTTGCGCGGCCCTGGTCAAGCAAGTGTTCGAGCATGAGTTGACTGCCCGCGGCGTCAGCGTCGACAAGAGCCTGTGCGAACATTTCGCCTACACCCGCCAGGAGTTGTATGCGCTGGTGCGGGTGGAAGGCATCATCAGTTTCGACGAACTGCTGGCCAAGCACGGTCGTGGCCACACCGGCTGCGACCTGTGCAAGCCGGCGGTGGGCTCGATCCTGGCGTCGTGCTGGAACCAGCCGATCATGGACCCGTCCCTGGTGCCGTTGCAGGACACCAACGACACCTTCATGGCGAACATGCAGAAAAACGGCACCTACTCGGTGGTACCGCGTATCGCCGGTGGGGAAATCACCGCCGACAAGCTGATCGCCATCGGCGTGGTCGCCAAGAAATACGACCTCTACACCAAGATCACTGGCGGCCAGCGCATCGACCTGTTCGGCGCCCAGTTGCACCAGTTGCCGGACATCTGGGCCGAGCTGATCGAAGCCGGTTTCGAAACCGGGCATGCCTACGGCAAATCCACGCGCACAGTGAAATCCTGCGTGGGCAGCACCTGGTGCCGCTACGGCGTGCAGGACAGCGTGCAGATGGCCCTGACCATCGAGGATCGCTACAAAGGCCTGCGCTCGCCGCACAAGCTCAAGTTCGCGGTGTCCGGTTGCACCCGCGAGTGCGCCGAGGCCCAGAGCAAGGACGTCGGCGTGATCGCCACCGAGAAGGGCTGGAACCTCTACGTGGCTGGCAACGGCGGCATGCGCCCGCGTCACGCCGAGCTGTTCGCAACCGACCTGGATGACGCCACGCTGATCCGCTACATCGACCGCTTCCTGATGTTCTACATCCGTACTGCCGACAAGCTGCAACGGACCTCGGTCTGGCGCGAAAGCCTGGAAGGCGGCCTGGACTACCTCAAGGACGTGATCATCCACGACAGCCTGGGCCTGGGCGCCGAGCTCGAAGCGCAGATGCAACTGGTGGTCGACCGCTACGAATGCGAATGGGCCAATGCCCTCAAGGATCCGGAAAAACTCAAGCGTTTCCGCACCTTCGTCAACGACGGGCGCGGCGATCCGGATGTTCACTTCGTCAGGGAGCGCGGCCAGCGTCGGCCGGTCCACGCCCACGAACTCCACCTGATTCCCGTTACCGAGGAGGTGCTCTGATGAGCCAGTCAAACGTCGTTCGTATTCCTGTCCGTGATGTCGCTCAAGAACCCTTGCAATGGCGTGCCCTGTGCAGCCGCGAGGACCTGGTGCCCAACTCGGGTGTGGTCGCCTGGCACGACGGCAGCCAAGTGGCGTTGCTGTACCTGCCCGAGCATCAGGACAAGCCGCTGTACGCCATCGACAATCGCGACCCCAAGTCGGGTGCGAATGTTATCGGCCGCGGTTTGTTGGGCAGCATAAAGGGTGACCTGGTGATTGCCTCGCCGATGTACAAGCAGCATTTCCGCCTGGAAGACGGCCACTGCCTGGAGTACCCGGAGCAAAGCCTGCGGGTATGGCCGGTGCGGCTCAATGGCGATGTGGTGGAGATTGGCGAAGACTGACCAGCTTACCCATTTGTGGCGAGGGGATGGTTTAGCTCGAATTATTGTTTGATTCGCAACCTGGGGATTAGTAATGAAAACCGCCGCCCAACTGGTAAGACTCAAGAGCGTGCAAAACCAGCAGGTCCACAGCATCGCACCGGAGCAGACGGTGCTCGAAGCGCTGCAGATCATGGCCGAAAAAAATGTCGGCGCGCTGCCGGTGATCGAGGACGGCCAGGTGGTGGGTGTGTTCAGCGAGCGGGACTACGCGCGCAAGATGGTGCTCAAGGGGCGCTCATCGGTGGGGACGACGGTGCGCACCATCATGAGCGCGCCAGTGGTCACCGCCGACAGCCAGCAGAGCATCGACCGCTGCATGGAAGTCATGACCGACAGCCACTTGCGGCACCTGCCAGTGCTGGATAACGGGCAGTTGATCGGCCTGCTGTCCATTGGTGACCTGGTGAAAGAGGCGATTGTCGAGCAGGCGGATTTGATCCGGCAGTTGGAGCATTACATCCGCGGGCACTGAGCCCGCCGGGAATTTATCTGTGGGGGCAAGGCTTGCTCCCACAGTTCAGCCCAACATCAGCAATTGCCGGATCAGATTCGGCGTGCTGCCGGTCCAGCGCTTGAATGAGCGCCGAAAGTTCGCCGTATCGTTGAAGCGCAAGTACTGCGCCACTTCCTCGTTGCTGAAGCCCTTGACCTGATACAAATACAACGCCACATGGGTGTGCACCCGGTCCACCTGTTGCTGGAACCCGGTGTGGTGCTTGTGCAACTTGCGCTTGAGGGTTGCCGGGCTCATGGCGAAGGCCTGGGCGGTCTGCTCCAGGCTGGGCGTCTGCTGCACATGAGTGTGCAGGTAGTCGTAGATACAATCCAGGAAGCTTGAAGCGAAACCCAGTTGATCGAGCTGTTCCCGGGCTTCGATCCGCGCCACCTGGCCGGCGGTGGCGGAAACGTTGGGCCAGGGCTTGGCGAGGCAGTGGCGGGGCAGGCGCATCAGGTCCAGGGGGCGGTCGAACTGGGTGTGCTCACCCAGATGCACCCAATATTGCTCGATGTAGCGCGGTTCGCTGTGGCGAAAGCTGCACTGCCAGGGCAGGCGTTCGCCGCTGAGCCAGGCGCTCATCGCCACCATCGAGGTCATGCTCGCCTCCAGTACGAAGCGCCATTGTTCATCGGCGCCGCAGCTGTCCAGCCAATGGACATAGGCATAGTGCTCGTCCAACAGCAGCCTCGGGGCGGCCAGCGGGCTGAGAAGCGCCTGTTGGTCGATCAGGGTCTGCAGGGCCTGATGCAGATTCTGCGCGTGGCGCAAGGCGTGGCTCGCAGGCCCGTAGTGGCCCGGCAACAGCCGCTGGCCAAACAGGAAACTACTGTCGCTGGCATCCAGCAGGCGCCGGCTATTGTCGATCAGGCCGAGGAACTGCTGCGGGCTGATACGGCTCTGCCCGGCGAGGATATCGTCGTGAAACAACCCGGTGCCGCGCAGCAGGCGATGGCTGTCGATGTCCCGCGACAGCGCCAGGTCGATCAGCGCGGCGGGCTGATAGTGCCCCGGAATGAAGCGGCTGTCGGTTTCGTACCAGCACGTCTTGAGCGTCATGCGCTTTTCGCCAATGTGGTCCGGGACTGGGCCAGCGCCAGGTTCAGGCGTTTGAGCAAGGCCTCGGGGGATTCGTCGAACGCCATGACCACCGCCGTGCTGGCGACCAATTGCAACCGTTCGCTGTGTTGCCGGGTCTTGTGGGCCAGGCTGCGCACCGCAATTTCCAGTTCCAGGGCCAGGCGCCGGGCCTGGCTCTCGCCGGTGTCGGGCAGCAGCACCACGAAGCGATCGCCGGCCAGGCGGCAGAGCAGATCCTGGCGTCGCAGGTTCAATACCAGCAACTGGCTGACGGCCTGGAGCACCGCATCGCCTTCGCCGTGGCCGAAACGCTGGTTGATGGCCGTGAAGTTGTCCAGGTCCAGGGCCAGCAACGACAAAGGTTGCTGGCGGCGTCGACTGTCTTCCAGGCTGGCGGACAGTTCGTGCTTGAGAAAGTCGGCGCCGCCCAACGGCGTGAGTTTGTCGAACAGGCGATGCTCGCGGAACAGCCGCTCACGTTTTTCCATCTGCCCGTTGATCGCCAGTTGCTCCCGGTGCCAGTGATAGATGCCGAGGGTCAGCAGGATCATGCCCACCGGCATCGGCCCGGATTCGAGCCAGTGGTCCCAGGTGATGCTGTCGGGCAGGCGGATGAATTCATCAAGGCTGTCGATCCACCAGGAAAAGAAGATGCAGCCCAGGCCCAGGATCAGGTAGTTGGTGACCCGTCCGGCCGGGCGGCTTTTCAGCACCAACCCCAGCCAGACCAGCGCCAGCAGCGCCGAGCCACCTTCGCCGAGGATGTCCAGCCAGACCCATTCGGCGACGGGTTTGAGTTCGCCGCTGGCCAAGTGCAGGATCAACCCGAGGTTGGCCGCCAGCAGGAGCAGGGCGAGTTTGAGGCGGTGCGGGCGCAGCACGGAGAACATGGCCGGAATCCTTTGCCAGAAGCGGAATGCGACCCAGCACAGCAGATGGATGTGACAGTGCGGTGACGGCGGGGGATGGGGTGGGGGAGGTCGAATCAGCTCATCCTTAGTTTGAACTTTTCATGCATGACATCGCCACCTATCTCATTGTGGCGAGGGAATTTTGTGGGAGCAAAGCTTGCTCGCGATGAAGACGACGCGGTTTTTCAGGGAATCGAGGCGCCTGCATCGCGAGCAAGCTTTGCTCCCACAGCGGTGCGACGTTTCGCCAAATTCCTTCGCCCTTCAGATTCCCTGAACCTGTAAAACAGGTCATTTCAGCTCATTCCGGTTCTCCAGCCCCCCTAAATCAGCCGATTGCAGCCCCTGCAGCCAAACCCTGTCACAGAACCGTCATTCCCCACCCCTAGCGTGCCCTCCCAGTTGCCGGGCCATTGCCTGGCGGATTTCCGGATTCCTGGGGAGGACCACCATGTATCACCGCACAAGCACTGCCGGGCTCGTCGGTTTCACGTTCACCGCATTGGCGATGGCCATTGCCAGTGAGCGACTGAGCGCCGCCGAGCAGGCGGCCACTGAACACGTTGAAGTGGTCGGCCAGGCGGCCAGTATCGATCAGGCCCTCAAGGAACAGCGCAGCGCCGACAGCATCAAGAGCGTGGTGCATGCAGACGGCGTGGCGCAGTTGCCGGATGAAAACGTCGCCGAAGCGGTGCAGCGCCTGCCCGGTGTCAGCGTCGAGCGCGACCAGGGCGAAGGCCGGTTTGTCAGCGTGCGCGGCCTGGGACCGGACCTCAACAGCGTGACCATCAACGGTACGCTGGTGCCAGCCCCGGAGAGCGAACGCCGGGCCGTTGCCCTGGATGTGCTGCCTTCGGAGCTGGTGCAATCGTTGTCGGTGATCAAGACCCTGACGCCGGACATGGACGCCAATTCCCTGGGCGGTACGGTGGACGTCAAAAGCCTCTCGGCCTTCGACCACAAGGGCCTGTTCTACACCGGCAGCAGCGAAGCCAGCTATGACAAGAACACCAGCCAGACCAGCCCGAAATTCTCCGGCGCCATCAGTGATCGTTTCAGCCTCGGCGACGGCATCGACAATTTCGGCGTGGCTGCGGCGCTGAGCTGGCAGAAGCGTGACTTCGGTTCGGACAATGTCGAAACCGGCGGCGCCTGGGATTTCGAGCAAGGCTCGCGCCTCGAAGAGTTCGAACAGCGCGACTACGACATCCGTCGCGAGCGTGCCGGTGGCGGGTTGAACTTCGACTACAAGCCCGATGACTTCAGCAGCTATTACCTGCGCACGCTGTACAGCCGCTACAAGGACAGTGAAACCCGCAACGCCGCCAGCATTGCCTTCGAAGACCCGCAAGCCGCCGGTGAACTGGGGGATGCCGAGGGCAAGCGCAAACTCAAGCAACGTGAAGAAACCCAGGAAATCCAATCCTACGTGCTCGGTGGCGAACGCATGTTCGGGCTCTGGACCCTGAGTGGCCAGGGCGGTTATAGCCAATCCAGCGAAGACAGCCCCGGCCACATCGCCGGCGCCACTTTCGAAGGCATCGACGGTTTCAACGGCGGCTTCTACGACAGCGACAAACCGCGGCCGATCATCGGCTCGGGGTTCTACGATCCGGCCAACTTCAGCCTCGACAAGGTGGATTGGGAAGAACAGAAGACCACCGACACCGAGAAAAACCTGCGCCTGGACCTGGCCCGGGACTATGACCTGCGTGGCTATGCGTCCCAGGTCAAGTTCGGTGGCAAAGTCAGCCGACGTAACAAGGACAACGACCTCAATGCCTGGGTCTACAAGGATTTCGACGACTTGGGGTTTACCGACGAGCAGTTGAACCTTGGGCAGTTCCAGAAAGGCAACGTGGACTATCGCCTCGGCCGCTTCGGCCCGGGCATCAGCGCCGACGCGATCAAGCAGTTGCTCGGCGGTCTGAATCGCGATGAGTTTTTTGACGAGCAGGAGTCGCGAGTCAACGACTTCAAGATGAGCGAGGACATCAACGCCGGATACCTGATGAACACCGTCGATATCGATGACTGGCGCTTCATCGCCGGCATGCGCTACGAAGGCACTGAGTTCGAAGCCAAGGGCACCGGCGCCACCGACGGCGTATTCACCGACACCGAGACCCGCCGCAAGTATCACCACTGGTTGCCGGGCCTGCACGCGCGCTATCAGCTGGACAAGAACACCCAGGTGCGTGCGGCCTGGACCAAATCCGTGGTGCGTCCGACCTTCGGGCAATTGGCGCCGGGTTTTGTCATCGACGATGACGAGGCGACGTTCGGCAACCCGGAGCTCAAGCCGCTGGAATCGAGCAACCTGGACCTGGGCATCGAGCACTTCATGGGCCACGCCGGCACGGTCTCGGCCTTCGTGTTCTACAAGGACATCAAGAACTTCGTCTACAACACCGATCTGGCCGGCACCGGTGCCTGGACCGATTTTTCAGAAGCCCACAGCTACGCCAACGGCGACAGCGCCAAGCTGTATGGCCTGGAATTGGCCTATTCACAAAAATTCGACTGGCTGCCGGCACCTTGGAACGGCCTGCTGCTCGGCGCCAACACCACCTTCAGTCGTTCGGACGCCGAGATCGAAGGCTTCGACCAAGCCAGTGGTACCCAGCGCAAGCGCAGCATCGACTTGCCGAACCAGTCGGACACGGTCGGCAACCTGATGTTGGGTTGGGAAAACGACAAGCTGAGCCTACGTCTGTCGGCCAACTACAAGTCCGCGTACCTGTTCGAGCTGGCGTCCATCAGCGACCGCGACCATGACCTGCACGTCGACGCCCAGACCTTCGTCGACTTCAGCGCGCGTTATTCGCTGACCAAAAACCTGCAAGTGAGCCTGGAAGCCCAGAACCTCACCGACGAGCCGTATTTCGTCTACACCGGCCACCGCTCCTACAACGGCCAGTACGAAGAGTACGGCCCGACCTACAAGCTGGGGCTGACCTTTACCCATTTCTGAATCGCGTGCCTGATCACTTTTGGCAAGGGGACTTTGCTCCCACAGATGAGTTCCCTGGCCATAGAAGTGAGCAACAAGCCCGTTTGAGCCTGACTGAACGACAAGGATTTTCCCGTTGAACACGATGTTTTTCTTACCCAAGCGCTACCTGTTGGCGATGGCGATCAGCCTGGCATCAGCCGCCACCCTGGCGGCTGACCCAGCGCCCAAGCTAAAGCTGCAACCCTGGTCTCAAGCCGAGCAACTGTCGATCAACGCCCTGGCATTCCTGCCTGGCACTTCGACGACCGAGCGACTGGCCAGTGCCCGCGAAGGTTTGTTCTTGCTCGATGCCCAAGGTCGCGAACTGACACGCCTGGAGGGCACCTTTGAAGGTCTCGATAGCCGTGCCCAAGGCGCGAACGCGTTGGTCGCCAGCCTCGACAGCACGCGTCAGCAAGCCCTGGTGGTCAGCCTCGACCCACAAAACCGTCAGTGGGGCGTGCCGTTGTACCTGCCCACGCGGGATTTCCCGGTCAACGGACTGTGCCTGTATCGCGACGAGGCAAGCAACCTGTTTGTGTTCCTGGTCGGCGAGGAGGGCAAGGGCGAGCAATGGTTGGTAGGCAATGGCGAGCGCCTGAGCGACAGCGCGCAACGGGTGCGCGGCTTGCCATTGCCGCCTGACGCCAAGACCTGCCAGGTGCAGGACAGCGCCAATCAATTGTTCGTCAACGAGGAGCGGGTGGGTTGGTGGGCCTATCCGGCATCCTCAGAGGCCGAGACCGTGCGGGTACCCGTGGCGATGCGTGCGCCGTTTGGCGACCTCCAGCAAAGCGCCGGGGCCATGGCCGTGCTGCCGGGCGGCCTGTTGGGGCTGGACCCGGAAGCGGCGCAACTGCATGTGTACCAGCAACAGGACGAGAGTTGGAGCGCCAAAGCCAATCTGCCGTTGGCGGGCCTGAAGGAACCGGAAAATCTCGCGGCGCGGCTGACGAAAAATGGCATTGAAGTGCTGCTGCGCGACGATGACAACGGACACCTGTACCAAGGCGAAATCAGCTGGAAACCCACGCCAGCGCCTTTGCCGCCGGTACTGCCCACTGTGGCTGCCATCGTCCAGAGCGAACCGGTGGCCCGCCAGGGCGACGCCGCCGATGACCCGGCGATCTGGGTGCATCCGACGACGCCCGGGCTGAGCCGGGTGCTGGGCACCAACAAGAAGCAAGGCCTGCTGGCCTATGACCTGCAAGGCAAGTTGCTGCAGGAACTGGCGGTCGGGCGCCTGAATAACGTCGATGTGCGGGCGAACTTCAAGCTGGGCACGCAAACCGTCGATCTGGCCGTGGCCAGCAACCGAGATCGCAACAGCTTGAGCCTGTTCAGCATCGACCGCACCAGCGGCGAGTTGCGCGAAGCCGGTGAGATTGCGACGTCATTGAAGGAAATCTACGGCATCTGCCTGTTCCAGCCTGCTGAAGGCGAACTGTATGCCTTCGCCAACGGCAAGGACGGGCGCTTCGTGCAGTACCGCCTGAGCGCGCCGGACGGCGTGGTGGAAGGCCAGTTGGTGCGCCAGTTCAGCGTCGACAGCCAGCCTGAAGGTTGTGTCGCCGACGAGCAGCGCCAACGCTTGTTTCTCGGTGAAGAGGACGTCGGCGTCTGGGCAGTGGATGCCCGGGCCGACCAACCGGCGACCTTGAACAGTGTGATCAAGGTTGGCCCGTCGTTGCACGCTGACGTCGAGGGCATGGCCTTGTACCAGGCCAGCGGCCACGACTACCTGGTGATCTCCAGCCAGGGCAACGACAGTTACCTGGTGCTCGATGCCGAGCCTCCCTATGCCGTGCGCGGCGCCTTCCGGGTCGGTCTGAACGCGGCCGCGGGCATCGATGGCGCGTCGCAAACCGATGGCCTGGAGGTGACCTCGGTGAACCTCGGCGGGCCTTGGAGCCAGGGCATGCTGGTGGTCCAGGACGGCCGCAAGCGCATGCCCGAGCAGACCCAGAACTTCAAGTTCGTGCCCTGGGCCGACGTGGCGAAAGCGCTGCGCCTGCCTTGAGCGACGCTGTCATCAACCGGTCACGAACATTTCATCGAATAACCGCCAGACAGGAGTTTCAACCATGCAAGCCACTCTGGAACACATGACGATCTGGGGCCTGATCAGTGACGCGAGTCTGCTGGTCAAGGCGGTCATGCTCACGTTGCTGCTGGCCTCGCTATTGAGCTGGTATTTGATCATCCAGCGCAGCGCCGTACTGCAACGCAACGAACGCCAGCTCAACGGTTTCATGCAGCGCTTTCGCGGCACCCAGGATCTGCTACCCCTGTATCGGGAACACGCACAGGTCCGCGAAGACGACGGTGGTGTCACGCCGATTTTCCAGGCGGGTGTGCTGGCCTTCACTCAGCTCAACCAACCTTCAAGCACGCCGCAAGTGGTGCTTGAAGGTGTCGAGCGCGCGCTGCAAGTGGCGATCAGCGAACAGGAAATACAGCTGGAAAAAGGCCTGCAGTTTCTCGCCACCGTCGGTTCGGTCAGCCCCTACATCGGTTTGTTCGGCACCGTCTGGGGGATCATGAATGCCTTTATCGGCCTGTCCCAAGTGCAACAGGCCAGCCTTTCCACTGTGGCGCCGGGCATTGCCGAAGCGTTGATCGCCACGGCCATCGGCCTGTTCGCGGCAATCCCGGCGGTCATTGCCTATAACCGTTTTGCCGCTCGCGGCCAGACCCTGCTGACCCGGTACTACGCCTTTGGCAACGAGCTGCAGGCGCGTCTGCACCGCAAGCTGCACGGTGCCCCGGTGAACCTGGCCTCGGCCGCTTGAAAGGAGAGGGCAGATGCTCGTCAAGCCACAACGCAAGCACGGTCCCAAGGCCGAAATGAACGTGGTGCCGTACATCGACGTGATGTTGGTGCTGCTGGTGATTTTCATGGTCACCGCACCGATGCTGACCCAGGGGGTGAAGATCGAACTGCCCAAGGTCGCCAGCGAAGCACTGGCCAACGACCGTCGCCAGCAAATCCTCACCCTGTCGGTCAAGGCCGAGGGCGGTTACTACTGGAACCTGGGCGGTGAGCTGGACACCCACCACCAGACCGACAGCGCCGTGGACCTGGAGCAGATGCGCGCCAAGGTGGCGCAGGTCGTCGCCGAGCGCAGCGATACCCAGGTGTACATCCGTGCCGACGCGCATGCCGATTACGGTCGGGTCGTTGCAGCCATGGCCGCGTTGCAACAGGGCGGCGTGAGCAACCTGGGGCTGGTGACCGAGGCGCCGCAATGACGGCGATGATCATGGACAGTCCCTCCTTGAGCGTACCTGCGCTGGGCCGTCGCTTTTGGAAAAACAGCCTGGCGGCGGGGCTCGCCGTGGCCCTGCACGCGGGTGTGGTGGCGTTGTTGGTGCTGGGGTGGAGCGTGGAGAAGCCAGCTGCCGAGACGCCCAGGGTGTTGCACACGCAACTGGTGATGCTGCCGCCAGCGCCCGAAGCCCTTGTCCCGGTTCCTGTCGCGCCTGTTGCACCGCCATCGGTCGAGCCGACCTCGGCGCCGGTAGAAGCGCCGCGTCCCGCGCCCACCCAGCCGGTTGTCGACCCGCGTGTCCAGGCGCAGAAACTGGAACAGGCGGCCCTGGCCCGCAAACGGGTCGAGGAGCAAAAGCGCGAGCAACAGGCCCAACAGCAGCGTGAACGCCAGGAAAGCGAACGACGCAGGCAAGACGCCGAGCAGCAGGCCGCCGAACAACAGCGGCAGGTCCGGCAGGCACAAGCACTCGCCGAACAACGCCAAGCCGAGCAGGCGCGCCAGGCCGTCGCCGACAGCCGCAGCTACCAACCGCTGAGCAAGCAAGCCCCGGACTATCCGCAACGCGCCCTGGACAAGGGCCTGGAAGGCGATTGCACCGTGGAATACAGCGTGACGCCGGACGGGCGGATCGATAACCCCAAGGTGCTCGACGGTTGCCACCCATTGTTCATCCGACCGTCCCTGGCCGCTGCCCAGACGTTTCGTTATCAGCCGCGAATCATCGATGGCAAGGCAGTGACGGTGCCGGCAGTGCGCAATACTTTTCACTACCGGATCAAATGAGAACATGCCCACAGTAGTCAGTGTCGATCGTTCCCACGCTCTGCGTGGGAATGCCGCCAGGGACGCTCCGCGTTCCGCTTCTGGATGTGACGCAGAGCGTCACGGGATGCATTCCCACGCAGAGCGTGGGAACGATCAGCCACGATCAGCCAGCCGAAAGGTTTTACTTGCGGTAATGACTCGGCGCCACGCCCACTTCACGGCGGAAG
>Ga0065714_10002206_pt1 | contig 60276 bp, 64 predicted proteins | sample MisRhiReplicate2_FD_59101 | JGI IMG/M metagenome (GOLD analysis project Ga0065714, IMG submission 59101) | Miscanthus rhizosphere microbial communities from Kellogg Biological Station, MSU, sample Rhizosphere Soil Replicate 2: eDNA_1 v2... | ecosystem: Host-associated > Plants > Roots >...
GCTGATTGATCCGCATGAACCGCCACCGGGTCGCGACATCTGGATGGGTTACCACCAGGACATGCGGCAGATGGACAGTCTTCGTGCCCTTGCCGACCTTGCCTCGAGCATGATCGGCTCGCAGCAGGGCCGATGATTCATTCTACTGGGCGCCGGGCTGCCGTTTGCAATTGCGCAGCCGGTTGGCGCGCCAGGCTTAGGCTGAGTCCCGCGCCCAAGGCCAGGCATGCCGCGATGCAGAGTATGGAAACGGTGAAGGCGTGAGTGATGGCGGCCGCGTCCGTATCCGTGCCCAGAAGGGTGTAGAAAATGCCGCCTATTATCGCCACGCTCAGTGATGTGCTGATTTGCAGGGTAGAACTGGCAATGCCCGCAATCATGCCGGAATACGCGGGCGCCACGCGTCCTGTGATCATTCGCATCAATGTCGGCAGGGCCAGTCCTTGTCCGAAACCGATCAGAAACAGAATGACGGCGAGGGGCAGCGCAGGGGGCGTGACGGCCATCGGTGTGTGCGCCACGAGCCAGGCCAGGAGCACGAACCCCAGCACCTCAAGCCCCATTCCGACGGGGTTCACGTAAGCCCCCAGGAAACGCCTGAATTGAGGGGTGGAAAGCGGGCCCAGCAAAAATCCCGCGCCAAAAGGAAGGAAGATCAGGCCTGCATTGAGTGGGCTCGTATGCAGCGCTCCCTGTAAATACATGGAAAACAGCAGGAAAAACACGCCGATCGCGTAGAAGGTCAGGGCGACGAGCAGTGCCCGGCCCAACCCAGGCGTGCGCAATGCGACAGGATCAAGCAACGGTGCGCCTTGCGCCTGGTGCAAACGGGCTTCGTAGCGCCAGAACAGCCAGCCCAGCAGCGGTACTGCCGCAAGCGATAGCCAGGCCCACAAGGGCCAGCCGGCTTCACGCCCTTCGATCAATGGAACGATCAGCGCCCCAAGGGTCGCCATGGACAGGACGGTTCCACCCAGATCCAGCTTGCTTGTCTGTTGCGCGCGGGTTTCCCTGACCACGGGAATGGCGATCAGAATGACCAGCAACGCAATCGGTAGATTAACCAGAAATATCGCCCGCCACCCCAAGCCCATCAAGTCGAGCGATATCAATATCCCGCCAAGTGCCTGGCCGGCTACCGACGCCAGTCCAAAGACCGCGCCATAGAGACTCAGCGCCAAGGGCTTTTCGGACTCGGGAAATATAGCCTGCGCAGAAGCGAGTGCCTGGGGCGCCATGACGGCAGCCGTCACGCCTTGTAGCGAACGTCCGGCGATCAACACCCAAGGTGACTCGGCGACGCCGCAGATCAGTGAGGCAACTGCGAAACCAACCAGGCCAAGGAAAAACATTCTCATGCGACCGTAGATATCACCCAGCCGTCCGCCGGTAATCAGTGTCACGGCATAAAGCGCCGCGTACGAGGAAATGATCAACTGTTCGGCGGAGGAGGCCGTGCCGAGCGATTGCTGGATAGAGGGCAGCGCCACGTTCACGATGAAAAAATCCAGCGGCGGTAAAAACGCACCGACCAATAAGATGGCGAACATCAACCAGCGCCGCGGTTCCGGTGGGGCGATTTTTGTCTGTGGCATAAGGTCTCCTGCCTGGAACCCTTCGGTTCCAGAATATTCACGATGGCGGGTCATGCTCCGAATCAATGGGGCCCAATCTAAACGATCAAACTTGGGCTGACGCCTCACAAAATTGAACGGCCAGCGTTCATTAATGGCAGTGCCGTCGAGTGCCTGATTCCTCTCAAAATGGCCGCATTGTGGTTCCAGTCGGTCCACACAAACGAGACTGAGGAGTCAGATATGTCAGGTAAATTCGCTGGTCAGTTGGCAGTGGTCACCGGCGCATCCACCGGGATCGGGTATGCGATTGCGCAGGGTTTGATTGCAGAGGGTGCCACGCGTGTTTACATCACTGGGCGTTCAGCAGCCACCCTGGAGGCTGCAGTGGCCAGGCTTGGCGATAGAGCGATCGCGGTTATTTCCGATGTCGCGCGCCAGGCTGATCTCGATCAGCTCAAGGCGACGATTGAGGGGTGCAACGATCAGTTGGACGCAGTGTTTGCCAACGCGGGTATTTGCGAAAAGAACCCGCTGGGCGAGACCACCGAGGCGGCGTACTTCAACCTCTTCGACATTAACGTGAAGGGCGTGTTTTTTACTGTGCAGACGTTGATGCCTTTGTTGAAAAACGGCGCTTCGATTGTGCTGACGGCGTCTATCTGCTCCAGCAATGGGATGGAAGGACTGAGCCTCTACAACGCATCCAAGGCTGCCGTGCGGTCCTTCGCCAGGACCTGGGCCAACGAACTCAAAGGCCGCAAGATCCGAACGAATGTCCTGAGCCCTGGCTTCACCCGTACCCCCTTGATGGACAACGGCTTGAAGATGAGCGAAAGCGACATTGCCGCGCTGCGCCACCATGTCGAGCAGATCACTCCGCTGGGGTACATGGCCAAACCTGAAGAAATCGCCTCGTCAGCGCTGTTCCTCGCATCCGCCGATGCGAAATATGTCAACGGGGTGGAACTGATGGTCGACGGCGGGCTGTCGCAGATCTGACCTCCCGATCAAACCAGGTGCAACCCTTGCAGAGGGTTGCTTTTGTCGCTTTTGCGAAGCCCCCGCAGGACACCTCAACATGAACAGTGAAGAATTGAACACCCGACTGGACGCCCTGGAGGTCGCGCCGCCATCGAGTCGCTGATCAGCACCTACGCCAATGCCTTCGATCGCATCGACGTGTCGCTCCTGAGCGGAATCTGGCACGAAGAGTCGACACTGAAAAAGGCCCGGTCCAAGTCAGCGGGTTGTATCACGACAGGTTTGAACGTCGGAACGGAAAATGGGCGTTCCTGTCACGTCGTTTTGAACTGCATTTCCTGACACCGTTGAACGGCTGGGTACCCGTAGCAGGTGAGGAGAGGTTTGCACCAAGCGAAGATCAGAACATGAGTAAACTCAGAGAAGGTTGATTTGCGGAATGTTCAGGATGTGACAATCAACTTAACGAGCCAAAATTTGCCGCTGATTCGGTTTTGAACTCAGGGGATCCAGACAAGCTGCGGCGCACTGGGTTAGTCGGTCATGCATGTTATTAAAGGTTTTTTTGAAGCTTGATGGGGACTTCGATTACAAACTGTCGGGGTCCCCAAAAAACATTNTGANTNNGCTTNACCGCAACCACCGCTCTCCCGGGTCGTTATCCTGCGACCCGCGCCACGCCATATGCAGTTCAAACGAGCGCACCGGCAAGGGCGGATCCTCCGCCCGCAACCCACCCGCAGATGTCAATGCCTCAGCCGCATAATCCGGGACGATCGCCAGGATGTCAGTACGCGCCAACAACGTCCCCAGCCCGTTGAATTGCGGTACCGCCAAGACCACGTGACGTTTGCGGTCGAGCTTCTCCAGCTCTTCGTCAATAAAGCCACTCAGGTCGCCAGCGAATGACACCAGCGCGTGGGGGCGGGCACAGAAGTCGTCCAGGCTCAGGGAGCCCGGCACGCTGTCGGCACGCAACAGTTTTGGCAGGCTGCGGCGTAGCACTTTGCGCTTGGCGTTGGCTGGCAGGTCGGCGGTGTAGCTGACGCCGATGGAGATTTCGCCGGAGGCCAGCAGGCCCGGCATCAGGATGTAGTTCACGCGACGCACCACCAGCACGATGCCGGGGGCTTCGGCGCGCAGGCGTTTGAGCAGTTGGGGCAGCAGGGCGAATTCGACGTCGTCGGAAAGGCCGATGCGGAACACCGCCGTGCTGGTGGCCGGGTCGAACTCGGCAGCACGGCTGACGGCGGTGGAGATCGAGTCCAGGGCCGGGGAGAGCAGGGCGAAGATTTCCACCGCCCGGGCCGACGGCTCCATGCTGCGACCGGTGCGCACGAACAGCGGATCATCAAACAGCCCGCGCAAGCGCGACAACGCCGCGCTGATGGCCGGCTGGCCGAGGAACAGTTTCTCGGCGGCGCGGGTCACGCTGCGCTCATGCATCAAGGTTTCGAATACNATCAAGAGGTTAAGGTCGACACGACGCAGGTCGTTACGGTTCATCTTGTGTCCTGGAAGAGTCAGCAAACTTGACGAGAGCNGNCATATGAGAACAATGCCCGGCATGAATCTTACGGGGAAAGGCTGGTACTCTGCACAGGATAATTGAGTTTTCCTACAAGACTTGGTGTCTGTTCCTCAGAAGCTGAATCAATGACAGGCATGTCGACTATTAACGGTGACCGGTGGTCTTACCCCTAAAGCCCAGATAGAGTTCAGGGCATTAGAAGTTACTTTGACGAGGTTTGCGATGTCCCGCACGATCCGTTTTCACAAGTTTGGTCCGGCCGAGGTGCTCAAATGCGAAGAGCATGCAGCCGCGCAGCCCGCACCGGGCGAAGTGCAGGTGCGTGTCGAAGCGATTGGCATCAGCTGGTATGACATTCTGTGGCGCCAGAACCTGGCGTCTTCCCATGCACGCCTGCCGTCCGGCCTTGGCCACGAGATGGCCGGTGTCGTGGTCGCCGTAGGCGATGGCGTGGACGACTTGGCAGTGGGCGATAAGGTGGCCAGTTTTCCGGCCGAGAGCCCCAATGATTATCCGGTGTATGGCGAGCAGATCGTCCTGCCCCGTTCGGCCCTGACCCGTTATCCGGATGTCTTGAGTCCTATCGAAGCCAGCGTGCACTACACGCCGCTGTTGATTGCGTACTTTGCCTACATGGATCTGGCACGGGTCAAGCCTGGGCAATTCGCCCTGGTGACTGACGCCAGTCACTGCGCCGGCCCATCCTTTGTGCAACTGGGCAAAGCCCTGGGTGTGCGGGTGATTGCGGCTACCAAGGACAGCGAGGAGCGTGAGTACCTGCTGTCCCTCGGCGCAGAGAAGGTCATCGTCACCGAAGAGCAGGACCTGCTGATGCAAATCAACAAGTTCACCGACAACCGCGGCGTGGACGTGGTGTTCGATGGCTTGGGCGGCCCTCAGATGTCGCTGCTCGGTGATGTGCTGGCACCGCGTGGCAGCTTGGTCTTGTATGGCTTGCAGGGCGGTAACCAGACACCGTTCCCGGCGTGTGCGGCGTTCCAGAAGAATATTCAGTTCTTTGTGCACTGCATTGGTAACTTCACCGGTAAGCCCGAGCTGGGCATTATCCAGGACCAGGTTGCCTTGCAGCGAGCCCTGCGGGATATCAACCAGCTGACGGCCGACCGCGTGCTGGTACCGCTGAAAACCACGGTGTTTCCGTTCAGCCAGTTCGTGGAAGCGCACCGCTACATGGACGAATGCCCGTGCCGCGAGCGTGTCGCGTTGCAGGTTGAAGCTGTTTAGGATGTAGGAATATTCGCAAACGAGTATTCCTGTCACCTGGCGTATGGGGCAAATACGCCATTTGACAGGGCTGAACCCTTACCGCTGTTGTGCTATCTGGTTGTTTATTTAACCCCTGAATCCTGACTTTCCCCCTGACGCCGCCCTGAATTCCAGTGCGGCGTCTTTGTGTGCGCGTCATTTAAAGGTTGGCCGTTATTCATCTGCACTGGTTTTCGGCGGGGTTCTGTATCTATTAATCATTATTCCAGCACTGATAATTGCAGCTTCACTTTCATCTCAAGGACTGAGCAATGATTGAATATCTGACATGCCTGTCACGGGCGACTGAAACTAACGTCGCACCGTATGCGTTGCCCCAGGGAAAAACGTGCGCTCCGCATAAGCCTCAACCCGATAAGTGGGAAAGTTGGTTGAATTGCGGGTCGGACGTTTCTTTAAATAGTTGGTTAAAAGTGCGTAAGAGTTTGTCGGAACGGTCCTAGGACTGCGGCTGGGTTTATTTATACCCAGTAAATTCGGTGGTTTGCGTGCTTGCAGGGCCAAGCCCTTGCCCGACTGCAGCCGTGTCGAAGTGTTGCGCGGTGCTAGTGTCTAGATATTGGCGCACACGGCTGTGCGCGAATTTATTACAGACATGACAGGCCGAACAAACACTGTCAGCAGTTGCTTGAAACTCATATTTCAACTCAGGTAGTAAAACGATGAGCACTATTCACGAACAGGCTATGAATTATGTTTACCAGCAAGTTCTGCAACGCTTGATCGGTTACTTTAATCGCGAAGAACGAACAGCACTCCAGTTATTGGTCCAGCGAATTGTTGTGGCGGCGGGAGGCATGGAGCAGGTCGGGGATTACAAGATACTGGTTGCCCACGGTGGTGGCGAAATCAGCAGTTACACCCTGGCGATGTTGCGTGCTGCGCAATTGACGATTGCAGGCCGGGCACCGCGCACCTTTCACTTGCGGGTTGCGACATTACGCTACGCGGGGATGACGGAGGGCCGGCTCAACAGCCTCAACCAGGGCTACGGCCGCCTGTTTCTCCACGATGATCCAAGGGTTGAACTCCTGATGGTGGAAAACCAGGAGGTATTGCCCTTCAACGCCTTGCGACCGGCGTCTGCGCTTGGCCGGGAGGCCAGTCAACGCAACATGTTGATGGTGGGCCACCTGAGTGCCGGTGATTGCCGCACGACGTTGTGCAGTGATACCTACCTGGCACTTGGCGATTTCTACCAGCGCGTCACCACTTGGAACGGCGGGGTGCATGCGCTGGTCAGCGGCGACTCGCCGCGCAAGCAAGGCCAGTTTCTGGCCTGGCTCAAGAACACGTCACAAGGCGCCGGGGTCGACGTGACGGAGGCCTGGCCGTCCTCCCTCACAGGGTTGTTCGCGCGCATGGAGGAACTGAGCATGGGGTATTACCGTGAGGTGTACGGCGAACACTATGTTGCCCATGAAAACCCCAGCAAGACGGGTTACCGTCACTTGTCCTACATTGGCGTTGCCGATTTACTGGACGGCGTAGACCTCCCGTCCTCGCCCATGCTCACCGAGTTCATGGCCTTCGCCCCAGACCCACTGGGGTTTCACTTCAGCCATCCAGCCTATTCCAACCCGCTGCTGATGGCGCATCTGCGGGGGTTGCAAGCCCAATGCCTGCGAGACCTGGATTATGAAGAGGGCGTGCAGGGGTTTCTCCAGCAGGCGGCCCACTACCTCAGTCGCATGCGCATGCCTGAGTCGGTGCTCGCCGAGGCGGGTACCCGTGAAGGGCGCATCCAGGCGAGCACCTACGCCCAGCAGTTCTTTGGCCATGACGAGACGCAACTGATTTGCCTGTTGTTTTCGCCGTTCATCCACCATGGGGAGCGTCTGGAAGGCTATCTGCGCCACTGTCATCCAGGCATGCTGGTTGCCCTGCCTGAGCTGCACAAGGTCCTGCAGGGCAAGCCTTGCGCCGACATGCTGCAACAGTGGGTCACCGACACCAGCGGCTTGCCAATGCCTTTGCTACAGCACCTCTACCGCAAGCGTCCAGCGGTTATCGCCAGCGGCAAAGACCTGCACAGCAGCGATGCCCTGGCTTATGACAGCGTCCACGCCTGTCAATCGTCCGGTCGATGACACTGCGCGGCGAACGGCCGGCCGACTTCGCTTATCAGGCGGTTTACCGCTACATGATCAGCCTGATCAACGAAGTCAGCACTGATGCACGGGTGAAACTGCCTTCCCTGCGGCAATTGGCGGGGCGCCTTAAGGTATCGATCTCGACCGTACAGTACGCCGCCCTCCTCCGCATTGTCAACGACTATGTAAAAAATGAAGAAAAATAGTCAGGGCCTAGCTCTGCGCGGTCTCTATGGAACGCGCGCTCCCTGTTTACATCTAAGATCAAAAGAAAACGTAAAAACAACCTCCTTTTTTTGCGAGGGTGTTTACACTTTTCAAAAGCATCCCATTAGGTGCCAGAAACTAGCCTCGGGGGACTCAGGTACGTGCGTACAAGCGCACCGTTGGCTTGGGCCCCCAATGGCAACTCCCTTCCAATGCGCACCAATCGCTGGTAAAGCCGATACGACCCGAACTTCGAGCGTCACAAACCTAGGTCGTGGGCCATCTGATCGTCGATCATATTGCAGTCTGCGAAGCCATCGCGTATGAGCTTTCGACGTAGTAGGTTGGAAGTTCCCCTGATTCTTCCGGTCTCGATTTCAATAAAGCGCTGATAGCTGTCGAGTCTGCGTAAGAACCGCAACTGGCTGCTGGTCTGAATGGAGGCATATGCTGAATCCCCTGAGTGCTGTAAGCCTTTGGCAGATGACACGCCGAGTATCGTTTGAAGATTGGAATGGATGTAATGCAGTCGCCAGAGCTTTTTGATACGACGCAGCTCGGTTCGAGCCGCCCTAAGAGCCGCTAGGGCTTCAGTTCGTGCTGCGATGGCTGTGGGGCTCAGGGGAAAGCGGGAGTAGGAAGGAGCGGTCAGGCATTTGTACAATCCAATTTGAGGGCCACGGATCGATGTGGGGTTGAGACAACCGCCGATGGAGTTCGTGACTAAACCATGTGCCAAGCTGGTTTTCGAATTGTTGATCATGTGAGCCCCGGTTGTTTGTCAGAGGCCAAGCATAGCTGGACAGATACACATACCGCGAGCGCCCATTGTGCACTGATAGCACCAACTTCAGAAGCTAGAGCTCAACCGCTCGTGCTCTTGAAGAGCGCTAGAGAGAAGCTTAACACCTGTTCGGGCGCCCGTCGTGAGCCATGCCTGCAAACAGCTACTTAGGCTCTGTAGGCTTTTATCATTACGATGACCTAATTTCCGCCAAACATTAAGAATGTATTTATTGCCTGATCAGCAGATTCCGGATCGCAGCCCGATCCATTTACCAACTCCATAATCAGGTTTACATACTGGCTAGGCGGTGCCTATATCAGAATGAATGCGCAAATAGACCTTGCTTGCGATCATATCCACGCAGTGAACCAGAGTGGTAATAGCCTGGGCGTCAAAGCTACGATGCTCCGGGTTCTCCATGCGGATCGCATAGACCTCGGTCATGCTGAAGTCTTGATGAATGACTTCAGAAGTAAAGGTATACACAGTGTCGTAGAAGCTTCGTCCGAGCGGAGACATTTCAGCTTTGTTGCTGACGTTGCTCAAGAAGTCATAACAGTATCTTAGGCTCTCAGCCCATACCTTATCTCTCTTGGTATTGTCGGATCGCGAAGCCAGGGCTATCGCTGAGTTGAACCCTTTGCGATCAACTGCTGAATGGGTTTGCAGCCAAAAGCCGACCTGTTCTGGAGCTAACCAATCTAAATAGAAATCCAACGATATTTCATAAATGGATCGAAGCAATGCAACTGCTTGGTAGTAGAAACTGTTTTTGATCAGCAGTCTGATCGCTTGAATGTTTTCACTCAAGCGATAGAGAACGGAAAATAGGGTTTGGTGGTAATGAATTCCGGCGCTGTAAGCCCCGTGGAAGTTTTTCAGTCGCTCAGTCAGTGCTTCAAGGGTGCTTTGAAGGTGCTCGAGCTTCGAATCGTTGTTGGTAAAGACGTCAGTGCCAAGAAGTGAGTCATACTTGTCTGTCTCCGGCAATGGCATCGTGGAGCAGATGAACCCACCCAAATTTTCCTCATGGAAAAACTGGTGTCTTATCTGAAATGCGCTTTCTACTAGATCGACAGAGGCCTCCAAGATGACCACAGGAACATTGTAGATCCCTAGTTCCTCGTAAGCGACGTAAACGTCGGCGTCGTCAGGCGCGATGAATTTTATGTCGGAGTTCGAATTTATGTTCTTGTAGACATAAAGTGCTGGTCGGTGCCCTGACCTGATCAATTCCTTAACATAGTCAACCATCTCCCGTCGGATGGGGTCTTCAACGAGGACGAATCGGCCGTCATTTCTCTGGAAAAATCCGTTCAGAATTCTTTCCAGCGGCAGGCGGGTCAACAGGGCTTGTTTCTTCCCTTTGGTGAAGGTTAGGTATTTCTTCAGGAAGATTTCGTCATCAACTAAGTCATCACGAACCGACACCTTATCGATGGATATGGTCGTGGTGATAGGTCGACGCACAAACTTTTTTGATTCGATTTTAATCACTGATATGTCTCTTCAGTCTTATTGCCGTGCCGTTACTAGTCACCTCCAACCTCATGTGTCGCTCATTGGTTGCCTCCTGAAGCAGCGCTGGGCAGGGCACCGCAATCCTTGAGCACGCTATTCACGCATTTTTTTCACGTGGTTACTTACAGTCTGACGAGAGACGCCTAGCTGCCTGGCGATCTCGGCCTGGCTGAGGCCCTCTGCGATGAGTTTTTTTATCTGTTCCCGCAGCTTTCCGGCTGCAGCTACCACCGGATGCTCTACTTGCTTGGAAAGTGAGGGGATCATGTCTGATAGCAGGCCGTTGGCATTGAGGTCATTCTGCAAATGATCCAGAACCTCTTGCGGGGTCTGATTGCGTTCTGACGCATGCATCAACACTAAGAGGGTCAGCGGGTCAACCCCGAGTGCCTTCGCTACTTCCTGACTAACGTCGAGAGTTACGGATCGGGTGCCCGATTCCAAGCGTGAAATGTAAGAAGGATTGGCAGCTTGGGCCAGTTGCTGCTGCGAGACATTACTTCGCTTCCGGAGGAAACGGAGGGCAGCAGCGTAAGCGATGCGAAGCGACATGAGCGTTCCTGGCAAACGCAACGATATGCTGAATTTGCTTTGTCATACGCAAATGCCTATAGTCATGAATGTCACTGTGAAGATTGCCCGCTCGTCAACGCGCGGCCATAGGCAACCATCTTCCTCAATACATGCTTTAACCGATGATCAATTCCGAGGTGCGGCGATTGGGTTGTATCCGGCCCGTCACGGTTAACTAGCAAGGTTCTAAGCGCACAGATCCAATGAAAATATTGCTCTACTCAGACCTCCATATCGAGTTCACGCCTTTTGTTCCGCCAGATGTCGAAGCTGATCTGGTCGTGCTCGCCGGTGACATCGGTATCCAGGTAAGAGGTGTTTTGTGGGCAAATGAGACCTTCAAAGTGCCAGTAATCTACTGCGCTGGGAACCATGAAGCTTATAAAGGCCATCTCGTCCGCACGTTGGAAAAGATGCGTGCTGCAGCGGCTCCTCACGTTCATGTGATGGAGAATGAGTCGCTCATCCTGGGTCACCTGAGGTTTTTAGTCGCCACCGGCTGGACGGACTTTTCGAGTACAGGCGACGTCGTCGCTGCGTCGATGACCTGCGCTAGGCAGATGAATGATTTTAAGATGATCAGGGCCGAGTCGAACTACCGCCGAGTGCGGCCGGCCGATTTGATCGAAAGAAATCAGGCCACCAGGGCGTATCTGAGCCGAGAGTTGGCTGAACCATTCGACGGCAAGACCTTCGTGATTACTCATCACTGCCCGATCCCCGAAGTCGCTGGAGATGAACACGATGGGCATCTTAGCGCCGCTTACTTCAACAGATGGCACGGTTTGGTAGAGCGGGCCGACTTTTGGGCGTTCGGCCACACGCATCATTCGGTAGACACGATTTTGGGAGGGTGCCGTCTGCTCTCGAATCAGCGTGGTTATCCGAACGAAGACTGCGGTTTTGATCCACGCAAATTAATCGAGATTGTGTGAGTAATGGTGAGCAAGGTGATTGCTTCTGAATTAATCGGACTTCCACAGCAGGTTGTGGCAGCAGCCGATATAGATTGGGGAGTCACGGTCGACGCGTACCTGATGGACGCGGCGCGTGTGGGTCAACGCTTCACGGCCACGGTTTATTGCGACCTATCCGGAGTGAGTTGCGATGGAATGACCGTTGTAACCCCTGAAGTGCGCATGGTTGGCCAAGTGAATGGCTGCATCCTCGTGCGCACGTTGACTGGTAGCGATCACTACGTGATCGCTTCAAAGCTTTTGGAGGCCGCCGCAGAAAGAGGCTGTAACCGTTATGCTCAGATCTAACTCGTCCCAGGATTGAACCAGCTACTCCTCGCGGATTTTGAAGCGAGTGTGCCATTGGTAGCGATTCATCAACCGAAACTAGGTTAGTGAAGACGCCTTTTCGTGGCGTTCAACATCATCTGCGCATTTATAGCGCTTAGCGTTTTGATACTTAAGGGAAGGTATGTCTCATCTGAAGAGAATGTCACTGACTGTCAAGAACTATAGCCTCAAAGCGAGCGGAGATCTTGACGCGCTTTATAGCCAAGTACGATGCGAAGATGGCGAGGGGAAAACTTTCCGTTTCAATGAGGTTGTGATGCTCGCATACCTAAAGCGCCATGGAGCGATCGTGACGGATGTACCCGTCACTTGGTATTACAAACACCTCAACAGGAAATCGATTGTTCTTGTTGCGTTTGAAAAGGCAAATGGAAAGGTCGTGTATGATCTTGACGATATGCAACAGGTGGCCAAGTCAAGCGTTGTGAAAGGAGTTGTTTTCGCACTGGCAGCAATACCTGCTGGATTGATTATCGGAACTGCAACTTACGGTTTGGGCTTGTTGTTCATCCCTGCGGGTTTTTTCTACGCTTATAGAAGCCTCTTCAAAATCCCCGGTATGCTACGTCGTAAGACGCTCGTGAATGATCTAGCCATCCATGGGGTGGTCGTGCAATAGCTGTTCAGGCTATTGCTTTGCTTGGATTAAAATGTCCGTGACGATAGGGGATGTTACATGATAGCGGCAGTGATTTTTGACGTCTTCGGTACACTTCTTGAGATCCGGAACCGCCAGAACCCTTACAGGCAATTGCTTCGTATCGGGGCGAAGCAGGGGAGGCGTGCATCCCCAAACGATCTACGTTTGATCATGGCTCTTAGTGGTGGGCTTAGGGATGCCGCTGACGCATTTGGAATTTCCTTGTCTTCAGCTGAGCTAGCTAGCTTGGAATGCATGCTTGAGCTGGAGCTTGCATCAATCAGACCCTTCGACGACGCCATGCCCGCCATTGAGTTGCTGCAGAAACAGGAAATAAAGGTCGCTGCCTGCTCAAACCTCGCTGGGCCATATTGCGTAAAAGTCAGGAGCCTACTCCCCGTTCTTGATGGATATGCATTGAGCGCTGAGTTAGGTCTTCTGAAGCCCGATCCAGGGATGTACCGCAGCACCTATAGCATGCTCGGCATTCTGCCGGGGCAGGAGAAACCCGAGCAAGTGGCGATGATCGGAGACTCAAGGCGATGCGATGAGCTCGGGCCGCGTGCTTTGGGGATTCAGGGCTATCACCTGGATCGCACGGGGGGAGGCCGATTCAGGGATGTATTTTCATTTGCTAAAGTAATGACGGGACGATGAATCTACCGTCTTAAGCTCCTCATCCCGTTAGGGTTCAGCATAGATACTTTCCGATAGCTGGTACCCTAGCTCCGCGGCAATATAGTTGGCTGCCTTGGTGTAGTCGCTTTCAATTATATTCTTATACGGTATGCCGTCTAGGCCTGCGCCAGGCTTAATGCAGATGCAGCCGTAAGTGTGTTCATCTATGAAACCCTTTATTCGCTGCTCGTAGCTATAGGTAAGATTGGCAAATGGTTCGAAGAACAAAAAAAACTTATGCGTCAGAATATCCTCGTGCTTATGCGGGAAGTCTTTAGCCATTACGATACTAGTGGTGAATCGCTGGCCCCTCAAGGCCCTGACAAGTTCTACTCGGCGCTTAGTGACCTTAGAATCAGCAATGAGGCAGATCGTCTCTTTGCGCCAGGTTTGCCAGCCTACCGCATCGGGGATGAGCTCGTCCCGATGATGAGTAGCTTGAACGAAACGCTCCCCCAAAGCAGTCAATTTTTTTTCCCCGTAGAGCCCCAGCAAGCGGAACTGGTCTATTGATAGCTTGCCTACAGGGCCAAGCTTTTCAGGAGTGCAGATATCCAGTTGCTGAGCGGGTCGATCAATTCCCTCAAGCATTACCTTGTTTTTACTGATGATATATAGCTGCCGAAGAAGAAGCAGGTCGTCGGAGGTGACGGATTTCAATGCTTTGATGAAGTGTCGCCGCTCGCGGTGGTCAATGAGTTGCCCCCGGATAGCGGCCGTGAGCCAAGCGTAATTTTCCGTTTTTTCGAGATCGCTGTCGTCCATGCAGGCCTGCAGGAGGTCGCTGAAAGCAATCTGCAGGTTTTCGTCGTAACAGACGTCCCTAGTCTCGGATTCCTGATGGCTTATCTTGAGCAGGGCTGTGGCGAAGCGAGACACTCTGGTGCGCTTACGCTTCTCCATTATATCCATGACGATACCCAAGCCGTCTCCGAGCGGGCCCTTCCATACGTTCAGGCCTGATGTAAGCGCCTTCAATGCAATCATTTTATGGTCGTCGTCAAAGCGCACAAATCTTCTCCTGCATTTTGATATGAGGCCAGCATAGGAGGGCGCAAGGCATCAGCCGCGCTTGCCCCTGAGCTGGTCTACGCTAGCTTAACCACCTGAATCTGATCAGTCGAACGTCCGCGTCTGGCCGTTAGCCGCCCTCTCGGACGGCTGGAATCGGCCAAAAGCAGACGTTCATCGATTGGGGCTACGGTGTCTCCGCCCCCATCAGGAGCTTGAGAAAGCTTTCAGCCACTGAACGGTTCTGGAACATTAAAGTGAAGGTGCCCAGAGTAAGTAAGCAGCAAGGCGGAGATTCGATTTCTTCGAAAACGATTTTCACAGACGTCCTCCAGTCAAATCTTCATTATGTAGTTACAGGACGTAGCGGTATGACCTGCCTTCCATCCTGAAACACCCGATCCTTACCATCATGCTTCGCTCTATACATATTGCTGTCGGCGCACTTGAGCACGGCTGACATGTCCGATGTCGCTCGGAATTGCGCGACGCCCGCGCTGCAAGTGAACTGATGCGGAGGCAAAACACTGCAACGGACGTTGGCCAGCAGGCGCAATGCGTATTCATGAGCAACCGCATCATCTTCGCCCAACAACAACACACCGAATTCCTCACCTCCAATCCGCCCGACACTGTGGCTGCCAGGGGTGGATTTCAGGCACGCGGCCATGGCACACAAAATCTTGTCACCGACATCGTGACCGTACTGATCGTTTTTTAATTTAAAGCCGTCAATATCCAACATTATAAAGTAGCCGCTGTGATTTTCTGCCAATATATTTTGGAAGACGCCCATAAAGGCCCGTCGATTAAGTAAAGATGTGAGAAAGTCTGTCTCCGCCAGTGTCCTGAATTCACTTTCGACCAACAACACTGATCGCATGTTTCTTAGATAGGTAAAGCTGAGAGTAAAACCGATAGACATGGAAGCAACGCAAAAAATGACCAGATAAACTTCCAGTTCCCGGTAAAAGCCTACATCCAAATTGGGCCACATGAGTATCCAGACCAGCAATGCAGAGATAAGATAGTCTTGAACAGTCACGAATAAGATAGCACTGCTTACCACAATGATCACAGCTAGGGGCAGCGTAAAGACGCGCAGCTGCACATTGGTGTCAATCACATGTGCAAAGCCGAGTGACAAAATCAATATATAGACGCCGCCGAGCATTCTCCATATGCGGAAATCAGCAGCTACGCGATGAACGTACCAAATAACCAATAACGATGCTGTAACAAACAGGTTTAGCAGATTTAACGTTGTTGCAGGCTCAGTCAGCAACACACAAAGCCAGGAAACAATTCCCGCCATTTCAATCTTAGTTACCGCTGGTGACAGCAGTGTTCGCATTCTTGGTCTGATTTTGAAAATCGCCGGCATCCCTAAACTCCTTTTCCGAAACGACCTGAATGTGATGTCAACGTCTGGGCAATACCTGATCAATGAATTAAGTGTGTTTCGACATCCAAACTCCCGTTGTCAATCGGAAAAAACGCACGCAAAAACCTGGACATTGCTTTCACCATAGGAGAAGGAGGCGTTACCGCGACGTAGGTAGAGCGTTCAATGCAAATCGCTGGTCACTCTTCCAATGGCTTTCACTACTTGCTTTGCGCCTGACTGGATAGCTGCCATCGCCATACCTGCCTGTTTGGACAGATCCAATAAAACTTCGGCTTGGTCTCTGCTGCACTGGACATGCAACGCGGCTTCGCCGGCCAATTCTCGATTTTGCCTGACCACTTCATTAATCTCCTGCGTGGCCGCACTGGTACGGCCGGCGAGCTTGCGCACTTCATCCGCCACGACAGCGAACCCTCGCCCATGCGTTCCAGCGCGTGCAGCTTCGATAGCGGCGTTAAGCGCTAAAAGATTGGTCTGATTGGCGATGGCGCCAATGGTGTCGACGATTGTAGCGATTAATTGCGACTGCGATTCAAGCGCACTCATGCTGTCGGTTACAGAGGCCATCTGTTGTGCGATAGTTTGCGTACCGAGCACGGAATCGGCTACCAGATCCATTCCCCTGTTAGCTTTCACATCGGTATCTAGCGACACGTCGTACGCTACATTCGCTGCTTGCCTGACTACTTCGGCTTTCTCGACTTGCTCGGTCACCACGCTCGCAAATTTGGCTATTTTATAAACCCGGCCAGAAGCATCCTTGATGGGATTATAAGTCGCCTCCAACCACACGACGTTTCCACTTTTATCAACCCGGCGAAAGCGCCCAGCGTTAAAGACACCCTTTTTCAAACTCTGCCAGAACTCGGAATAATGCGTCGAAGCCACATCCTCTGCCAAGCAAAAAATACGGTGATGACGGCCTTCTATCTCTGTGAGGCTATAACCCATGGCTTGCAGGAAAGACTCGTTTGCATAAATTACTTCACCCGCAAGATTAAATTGAATCATTGCCATCGAACGATTCAAAGCGCTGAACATTTCGATGGCCTCTTGTTCATCCTTCGCCAGGGATGGGGCAACTATGCCATAGCCTTGGAAAGTTTGGTTTGCTGCGGTGATCCAACCGATGTTGAGTGTCACAGCACGGCCGTCGTAGGTGCGATACCGTTGCCGTTCGATGGCGCATAGGTTCGGCGTGAAGCATTTATTCGGCTTATCAGTAAGGTCGCTCATTGCCATCTTCGATAGCCTTACCATCGAATATCCAAGCACCTCAGCAAACCGCTGGTTGATCGAGACGATTCGCCCTGCTGTGTCGACACGTATTGATAGAAAAACAGCATCGATACCGGTGAGCGTACTGAGCAATGCCGTCAGTTCCTCTTGACAGTCAAGAAGAGCTTTCTTGGTTCGACTATTAAACACACTGACCTCCGGGATGAGCAAGCGCAAGACAGGACAATGTTTTTTGGGAACAAAACGTCTTCGAGGAAATTGCTTAATAACGATTCACGACCAAACCTATCATGTTAAGCACTGCAAATAGCGAAAGGCCTACTCTTAACCTGTTCAGCAATACCTAGCTCCATAGCGATCCGAGTAATTGCAAAATATATTGACATTGCTCGCCTGATCAGTTCGACAAATGCCGGGCTTAGTTCAACGAAGCGCTTGTCGCATTTGAAGTACCCCTGTAACTGGCCTTCTTTGATCATGCGTTGCATATGCGTTTTGGAGACTCCCAGACGTGACGAGATTCCAAGATATGACGAGACCTTGTAACCGGTTTCTAGCGAGCCATTTCGCAAGGCATCAGTATAAAGCGCGAGCATAGGCAAGTGACCGCCATCCCGATTGAGAATCCATTTTGCTTCAGGTAAAACTTTATCAAGTAAGAACCCTGACTCGAGTATTCTGGAAAACCCACGAGCATAAAACCTTAAGAAATCCGCTGACCGGCCTAACTCTGGCAACCAGCAATCGGAGAGAGAGATCATCTGCGACGGCAGCAAATACGACTTGAGCAGTAGGGTGGCAGCGCACAACGTTTTGTCCGTGGGTTGGAAATTACGTTGGCGTCCATCCTGAACGTGTAGCTGGATATTCATATATCCGCTGACAACCAAAAAGGAGAAATAGGAGTCCAAGCTGTTGCGAGACATATAACCGCGCGCTTGGCAAAACGCTTTCACTTTGGATAAAGGAACCTGTTCATCTCTGTAGTTAAAACTAAGCAAAGAAAGAGCTACCATAAACCTGTCATACTTAAGAAGGTTTTTATAGAAAAAAGGTCTTTCCTGATAGCTTTCCATTATCAAGTCGAAATGTAGAAGAATGGCTTCATCTATATTGCCCAGGGTCATTTCAGAACTGGTCTCTTTTAAATACTCAAGCAGATCAGTTGTGTTCATCGATAATCTCAGTTTAAAATCAAATCGTTACTACTCATAATGCACGTAGTATATGCGTATTCAAACCGCTGGCTGAATCACCCCAAAAATGTTTTATGACCTTACCTGAACGCAAGCGACCTTTCGCGGATGGTAGCTTTTGGGCCGTTGGCAGCCGATCACCATATCGCTACATAGAGTGCTTGCCTGCTACCTGGCTTTCACCGTCCACAGTTGATCTACCCTAGTCGTGTAACTCTGACTCATAAGCTCTCTGCGCATCGCCCAACCAGGTGCGACAGGAACACTAGCCACCCGTAGCACTCCCTTTCCCCAGCGACTATTGATCTCATCCAGCACACCCATCACCTTGTCTGCCATCGCCGGCTGGGATTGCGCGAACAGGTCGTCAGTGAATTCGCCAGGCTGCCGCAGATCCATCAGCAAGACTTCCGCCTTGCTGTACTTGTAGCCGGGACGAAAGAGACGATTGACCGCTTCGGTCGCAGCCTTCGTCATCAGCCGCACGTCGTTGGTCGGGTACGGCAATTCCACCAAGGCGCCATTCGCATATTTCGCTTCCTCAGGATTGAACATGCCGGTGCGAATGCTCACGCGGATCTTCTTGCACAGCGAGTTTTGCGCTCGGAGCTTTTCCGACGCGCGTTGTGTGTAGGTAGCGACCGCTTCCTTGATCGGCTCAATCTGCGTGAGCCGCGTGCCGAACATCCTGCTGCAGCAAATCTCTTGCTTGGGTGGGTCAGCTTCCCCCAGTTCCAAACATGGGGTACCGGCCAGCTCGCGAGCCGTTTTCTCGATCACCACGCTGAATTTCTGACGAAGCATCCACGGATCGGCTTTTGCCAAGTCCATTGCAGTCTTGATGCCCATTGTTTCCAGATGAGACTTCATGCGCTTGCCAATGCCCCAGACTTCGCCGACGTCAGTGTTGCGCAGCGTCCAGTCGCGTTTGAACGGATCGCACAAATCCACTACGCCGCCGGTGATATCGAGCAGCCGTTTGGCTGTGTGGTTGGCGAGCTTGGCCAGTGTCTTCGTGCGCGCGATCCCCACCCCGACTGGAATGCCTGTGCGCTTGAGAAGGGTGGAGCGCATGTGCCTGCCAAACGCGGACAGATCTCCAGGCATGCCAGTCAAATCAGCAAATGCTTCATCAATGCTGTAGACCTCAAGTGCCGGCACCATCGATTCGATGATCGTCATGACGCGCTCGCTCATGTCGCCGTACAGAGCGTAGTTACTGCTGAAGGCCACGATTCCATGCCGGCGTAGATGGTCTTTGATCTGGAAGTACGGCTGCCCCATTTTTACGAACGGCTTGGCGTCGTAGCTACGCGCGATCACACAGCCGTCATTGTTGGACAGCACCACGATAGGTGTCTTGGCGAGGTCGGGTCTAAAGACGCGCTCGCAGCTCGCGTAAAACGAGTTGCAGTCGATCAGGGCGAAGACAAGCTCACGTGTTGTCATGATCGCGCACGCTGTATTTCACAACGCCCCAGATCACAAGCTCATCGCCTTCCATGACATGTCTCGCCGGGTATTTTGGGTTCTCTGACACAAGCAACACGGCGTTCTCGCGCAGAAGCAGGCGCTTGCAGAAGGGCTCCGAATTCAACGCGGCGATAACGATATCGCCACTGACCGCTTCGATGCTTCGATCGACGATCACCACATCCCCGGAATAGATGCCCGCGCCCTGCATGCTATCCCCATCAATCCTCACCAGATACACGTGCGGCGCCCTGATATCGAACAGCTCATCCAGGGAAATGTGCTTTTCGATGTGATCAGCCGCAGGAGAGGGGAAGCCCGCCGGTACCTTGGATGAATAAAGGGGCAGCTTCTTACCGCCGGTAGCGAGTGCGCCGAGGAGGGTGATGCTCATGATGCAAGCCTTAGAAGGTTAACTGTACATACATACAGTTAACGATTTGGTTAGCTTGCGGTCAATCTCATAGGTACGACAATTCGACGGGTGACAGCATGTGCGGACGCTACTCGATCTACGAATCGATGGATCACTACCTTAAGGAGCTTGCGCCAAAGCAGTTGGTGATCAATGGCTATGACCTCTGGCCAGTCGAGCGGTACAACGTCGCACCGTCGACGCGGGTGGAAATCATCCGGCCGATTCGGGAGGGCTTGAGCATTGACAAGGTCAAATGGGGATGGGCGCCTTTCTGGGCGAAGGGAAAGCGTCCTGACCCGATCAACGCGAGAGTCGAGACCGTCATCACCGGCAAGTTCTTCAATCAGCTCTGGCCAAACGGACGCGTACTCGCGCCAGCGAATGGCTGGTTCGAATGGGTCAAGGACGAAGAAGATCCGAAGAAAAAGCAACCGTATTTCATTACTCTGAAAGAGCAAATTCCGATGTTCTTCGCAGGGTTGGCCGAGGTGCACGAAGGTATGGAGCCGAATGATCGCGACGGCTTTGTCATCATCACCGCTGCGAGTGACGAAGGCATGGTCGATATCCACGATCGCAAACCCCTGGTCTTATCGCCTGAGCGTGCCCGTGAATGGGTAGATCCCGACACTTCACCTGAACGAGCTCGCGAACTCGCAATGGAGCACTGCAGGCCTGCTACGGATTTTCATTGGTACAAGGTTGGCAAGGATGTGGGGAATGTTCGTAATCAGGGTTCGCACCTGATTCAGCCACTATCTCTTGCTTCGGATGTTGACGACTGACTAAAACCGAGAGTCGACAGTATTCGTGGGCGGAACGACGAGCTCTCCACAATTATTTGGAATTATGGCCGAGCCATAATTATCGCTAATTGATAATTTTCCCTAGCCCGTTTACGAAGCGGGCACGAAATGCAGAACTGCAATACACTCTTAGTTACCTATCTAATCGAGACCTGTCATGTCCAAACTCGCAGAATTCCGCCAGCTTGAAAAACACCTCGCCGAACAGCTTCAGGCACTGGAAGCCCTCAAGGGTGACGCAGGCCTTAAGAAAGAAATTGAGTTTGAAACCAAACTGCGTGATTTGCTCGCAAAATACGGCTACAACTTGAAGGACGTGATCAATCTGCTGGATCCGCAAACTGGTCGCCGCGCTCCAGCTGTCGAGTCCAGAGCTGGCAGCCGCAAGCCTCGCCAATTGAAGGTTTATAAAAATCCTGAAACGGGCGAAGTCGTAGAGACCAAGGGCGGGAATCACAAAACGCTCAAGGAATGGAAAACAAAGCACGGCGCCGCGACAGTTGAGTCCTGGCTGAGTAACTAATTACCTTCGAGAGAAGGCCCTTATAGGGCCTTTTTGCTCATCTTGGTACGTGCGGAACAGCTTCATCGCTCGCTGGATAGTCAGAGTAGTCAGGCTGATATGGTTATAGAAGACCTGGAAATCAGATGGTTGACTTAAATCTTTGGCGATACTCATTCGGGGTCACGCCAAAAAACTTCCAAAATTTCCGTATCAAGCTTGCTTCATGTCCTAAACCGGTCAGGTAAGCGATTTCCTTAAGAGGGCACTCCGTGCTCACAAGCAGGTGACGCACCGCATCAATTCTTAATTTTTCGACCATCTTGCTCGGAGTCTGGCCTGTAGTAGTCCTGTACCTTCTTACGAATGTACGCTCGCTCATGTTCATTCTCTTAGCGAGCGTGGGAATTGACAGATCTTCTACAAGATTTTCATTCATCCACGCGTGCAGATCTGAAAAAGTTGAGCTTCTGGTTTGCATATCTAAGCTAGAACTGAATTGATTTTGATCGCCAGGCCTCTTCAAGAAAACAACCAAGTGCCTGGCCACTTTCAAAGCAAGGGCGTGTCCCAAATCAGCTTCAACGAGTGCTAATGCTAAGTCGATACCTGAGGTGACGCCGGCTGATGTCCAGATACGTCCGTCGTTGACAAATATTGGCCCACGATTGAGTAAAACATCGGGATGGTTTCGCTCAAGCTCATCATACGCAGACCAGTGCGTCGTCACCTTACAGCCTGAAAGCCCTCCCGCTGCGGCTAAGGCGAACACCCCGGTGCATACGGAGACCAGTCGTGTAGCTCTTCCAGCGTGTCTCTTAAATACGGTATCGAATCGCGGATTTTTGCAGAAGTCATATATCCCTAACCCACCCGGGACAATCAATGTGTGCGGGGCAGGTGTGTTCTGATCTAAAGGTATTGAATGAAGGTGCGTGCCAGGAATGACAGTCGAGATATTATCGAGCGAAGCTATCGATAGATTGTAAGGCAGAACTTTCGGATCCGAAAAATAGTTTGCTGTTAAAAATACTTCAAGGGGCCCTGCTAGGTCGATTAGGTTCGCATTAGAAAATGTCATGAACTGAACCGTTTTAATCAGCATTCAGCGTCCCCTGCACGCACCAATGTAGAGCGTATGTATTCATTTTTGGCGTGAATCGTCAACCTATTGTCATTTATTTTAGACGAAATGATAGCGTAATATCATCACGTCGGCGATTTCTCGATGCCGATTAAACATCGGAATCTCTGATGGTTTTGACAGTGTCGATTCATTTTGGCATCCGCAGTCCTGGATCGAGCATAGGTATATCTCGGAAGCGAAGGAAACTAGGCAAAGCAGTTCTTGCTCAGCTTTAGTGTGCTCATCGTAATGGAATACAAAAACAATAATTCCATAACAGCTAACGAACATTGCTGGTCTACTATTATGTCAAAATTATATAACTATGTGGAAGCAACTAAGAAGTGCGAAGAGCTCACCATGCAAATGGTGGAAGATGTTGGTGGCATTGTTTTCTCAGTCAGAGCGCTGGAACACACCTTCTTGCTTGCTAACCTTGAGGTTGAAAAAGCCGCGCAAATTGACGTTAGTGACTCCGGTAAAGCTACATCTCTGCCGTCTTATATGCTTGCTAGGGAATTAAAAAAGCTTAATTTTTCTCTAGAGGCTTTGAAGACGACAATCAAGCGTAACATTGGCGAAAGTCTCAGTTATCTAAACTCCGTCACAACTAGTCTCGAAATTGATATCCATGAAGATCCGGATGATCCTCTTTCAGAGGCGTTTTGTGAGTATAAGAGGGTATTGATTAAAAGTATTCGTACTTTGAAGAAGCTTGATGATGAATTGTTCAACGCAGAGATTAGTCTCGTAGATAATAAGCAGTGATCAGTTTGCAGGCTTAATTCGTATTGAGCGGATATCAGCTTTTGAAAAAAGTTGTGCTTCGCATTGCCAAATAATATTTCTATGAAGTCATCCGCATCCTGAGTGTTTCACTCGCGATGAAAAACGACTGTCGGAGTCACTATGCATTTCAGGAATTTAAGCATTTCTAAAAAAGCTACTCTATGTTTTGGGATTATCACCGCTATTCTAATCGCGCTGGGTGGGTTTTCTTATATTCAGTTATCACATCTGCGGGCCGCTGGACAGCAGTTGGCAGAGAATGCGCTTCCAAGCACGCAAACTATTGATGATATCCAAATCTCTTTGCTAAATGCTCGCCTGGAAAGCATCAGAATGCTCGCGAATTCAACGAACGTAGCGGGAAAGCTGGCCGCAGAGTCTAAAGTCCAACATGCTGTGCAAACTTTGGAGGCTCGAAGTGAATATTATCGAAAGAACCTAATCTCGGACGATCAAGACTTGGCTCGTTTTGACGCCGCAGACCAAGCAATGAGTATTTACATTGCGGGGCTCGAACAATTAACTAAGCTTGATTCATCTGAGCATGAGCGCGCGCTGGCTTTCGCCAATACTACTCAAGCTGATAATGCCAATTTATTTCAGGATAAACTAAACGTAATAAGGCATTTCAATGCTGAGCAAGCTAAAGCCCTGGGTGTCGAAGCTGGCGAGGTTTATAAAAAGAGTGTTGAAGTGCTTGCTGCTGTTGTTCTTGTATCTCTGTTGCTCACGGTCGTATTAGCTATAGGGTTGACACGTAGCATTGTAAGACCAATAGGAGATTCGCTCAGGCTGGCAGAAGAAATTGCATCAGGAGATCTTACCCGTCGCCTTGAGATTTCAGGATCGGATGAAGTGTCCAGACTTATGGTCGCGCTCAATTTAATGTCAAAAAATCTCCAAGGGACAGTTTTGGAAATTTCAGAAGCCTCCATGCAGTTAAGTTCAGCCGCCGTCGAAATGACGTCTATAACCGAGGCTGCAGATCGACTTCTTCAACAACAAAATAGCGAAATCGAACAGGCTGCTACGGCTGTCACAGAAATGACTTCAGCGGTGGAAGAAGTTGCTCGTAATGCCACCTCAACCTCACAAGCTGCCCAAGAGTCTAGTGAGTCGGCTAGGCGCGGTAACCTCCGTGTTTCTGAGACCTTGAGCGCCGTTGAAACCCTGACAGATCTCGTAGAAAGTTCGTCTTCTCAGGTGGTTAAGCTGGCAGGGCAGGCGGAGGATATAAGTCAGGTTGTGGGAGTTATTCGAAGTATAGCGGAGCAAACCAACTTGTTGGCCTTGAATGCAGCTATCGAAGCCGCGCGCGCAGGCGAACAAGGGAGGGGGTTCGCTGTTGTCGCTGATGAAGTCAGAGCACTTGCTCATCGAACTCAAATTTCCACTTTGGAAATTGAAAAAATGATAGCAGCCATCCAGAGTGGGTCATCAACTACTGTCGAGTCTATCCGTAAGAGCACTGAGGAAGTTTATAACACCAAACGGACGGCTGAGGGCGCGGGCCAGTCTCTGCAGCAAATCACTGACTCCGTTCTTCAAATCAACGAGCGTAATTTGCAGATCGCGGTGGCGTCAGAGCAACAAGCTAATGTCGCGAGGGACGTTGATAGGAGTTTGATCAGCATTCGATCTTTAGCCATCCAAAGCAGCGAGGGTGCGAATCAAACAATCACCGCAAGTAATGAACTGAGTCGGCTTGCGGTTAACTTGAACAGCCTCGTTCAAAAATTCAAAGTTTGATATGAGTGCCAGATACATCACCAGGCCTTAGCTTCCCTTCACAGCTTGCTTTTTGTAATGCGCAGAGGATGTACGGATGCTGATCAAAAATTCGATCAAGTCTCGCATGCTTATAATGGTGGGGGCATGCCTTGGCTTGATAGTCGTATCTCTCGTTGCGATTGCTATCTATAGAGCTGACGCTAATACACGCTTAGTCAGCGCGGAGGCCCAAGGTCTTCTAAAGGACGCAGCCGACAAGATATTGGTGGCTGAAGCTGGGCTTCAAAGCGCAGCTGTTCAGAAATATTTCCAGGGCGCGTATCAGAGCGGGCTCGACATTTCGACCAGTGCGGTTCAAGTTCGCAAAATGATAAGGGATGGAAGTCTGGAGTCGCTAACGGGAAGGATTGGACTGATAAATTTAATTTCGGATAATCTAAAGTCGCACCCTGAACTGCTCAGTCTTTATATCATTTTCGAGCCTGACTCACTCGATGGGAATGACAAGTTATTTATGGGAAGGGATGACCTTGGGAGCAACGAGGTCGGTCGATTTTCGTTCTATGCGGCGCAGCAGGACGGACGCCTTGTTATTCAGGCGACACCTGAGTCTATTATCTCTGATACGGCCCTGACACTTGATGGTACTGAGTTCAATCGTTGGTATACCTGTCCCAAAACATACGCTGAGCCGTGTTTGTTATCTCCTTATTTTGACGACTCATCGGGTCGGAAAACATTGATCACCACGCTTTCGTTTCCTCTATTGGACGGTCAAAAGGTACTGGGAGTGGTTGGTATGGATATTAGCTTGGAGTCGGTGCAACAGTTGGTACAGGAAAGTAACACGAAACTTTTCGGAGGAACGGGGCAGGTGAGTATATTCAGCCCAACCGGACTCTTGGCGGGCCACAGTGTAGATTCAAAAAAACTGGGATTGCCCTTAGTTAAGGCCGGCATTGATGATGCGATGGAGCTACTGAACTCCGTTAGGGGCGGCTCTACGTCTGTCGCTTTGCTGCATGGCAACCAGCGAGTGTCTCTCCCGGTGCAGCCTATTCCAGACTCCGCTAATTGGGGCGTTGTGCTAGACGTTCCTACTCACGTTGTAATGCAGCCAGCCCATGCTTTGACGGCGAAATTGGATGAGCGCAATTTCTCTGATGCAGTTTGGTCAACATTTTATGGGGCCGGCGCTCTAAGTTTGGGATTATTGATAGTTTTCTTGATTGCTCGAAGAATCGTAACTCCGATCCACCAGGTTTCGGAAATGCTTAAAGAGGTTGCAGGTAGTGGGGGCGATCTTACAAAACGACTGCACTATTCCCGTAAGGATGAACTAGGCGTTCTGGTGATGTGGTTCAACACATTCCTCGATAAGCTTCAGCCAATGATGTCCGATCTGAAGCGACTGGTATTGGAGGCGCACAGCAATGCCGATAGATCAGCAACCATCTCGGATAAAATCAGCGCTGAAATGCAGCAGCAATACCGGGAGATTGACCAAGCGGCTACCGCGTCGAATGAAATGAGCTCTTCAGCTCAAGAAGTAGCACATAGCGCAACCAGGGCATCCAATGCTACAGGTGAAGCTGGAGTCGCAACACAGGATGGGCAGCGAATTATCAAGGCCACATGTGACACGATTGAGGGTCTGGCGAAGGAAATATCGACGGCCATGTTAAAGATCGAAGGGCTAGCCGGCAGCAGCGATCGTATCGGCAGCGTACTCGAGGTGATCCAGGCAGTAGCTGAGCAGACTAACCTTCTCGCTTTGAATGCGGCTATTGAGGCTGCAAGAGCGGGAGAGGCGGGCCGGGGCTTCGCAGTTGTGGCTGAGGAGGTTCGCAACCTCGCGAGCAACACCAGTGATTCCATTGAAGAAATTCGCGACGTGATCCAGCAATTGCAGAGAAATACGCTCGAAACAGTCAGCGCAATGAAAAAAGGGGTAGCCCAGGCTCAAGTAGCAGTAACGCATGTGGGCGATGCGTCAAAAGCATTTGATCGGATTAATGAGTCTGTGGGCGTAATCAACGATATGAATTTTCAGATTGCCTCTGCAGTTGAGGAGCAGAGCAGAGTGGCAGGCGAGGTTAGCCAAAACGTGATCACAATTCGGGATGTTACGGAATCGCTTTCAGCGCAGGCAAAGGAGTCCCAGGAAGTCAGCAGATCAATTAACTCGCTGGCAATCAAGCAGCAGGCGCTCGCGAACCAATTTGTGACCTAAGGGTGGTTGGTGTTTTGAGTAGATCTATGAACGGTCGCACTCAGCCTCACCTTGTGGGGGCCCTGCCTCGTAAGGCTAGCTCTCACAGCTTATGGATATCTTGTTCGTGTTGCCTACATTCCCAGCAAGTAACGGCATTGGAGCCGGCCAAAGAGGTTACGGTTCTAGTCATTTTCACTGCAGTAGGCCTCCGCGAAAGGGAATCGGAGAGCCGTTTCGTGACGTTTAGAAGCATATGAGCGCCGCCGTGTTTAAGGACATTGCTCGCCATTTAATCGTCTGCGCCTCTTGCATTAGAAAGCCGGTAGCTAGGAAATCCTTCGTCTTCCTAACGCGATACTGGTAGGGAACAATAAGGGGCCATAGGGCCCCATGATTTACAGCTACTCAGTCAAGCCGATAGGTACTCTTCCACAGACTGAACGGTGGCGTAGCCGAACTCGAATGCAGCCATTACTGCCGCATGCGCCTGTGCGGCAGGTACGGTCACACCGCGAAAGGTGAGATCCAGTGTGGCGCAAGCATCATGCAAGACAGTCACCGGATAACCCATGTCCGCTGCTGCACGCACGACCGCGTCGATGCACATGTGGCTCATCGCGCCAATAACGACCATTTCCTGGACATAAGCGGCTTCTAACTGCTGCTTCAAATTTGTTTCCCTGAATGCATTGATGTGTTTTTTTACAATCACAGATTCGTTATCTCGTGGAGCTACATCTGATTGAATGTTTGCACCAACAGATCCCTTAGCGAAGATGGGAGCCTCTTCAGCGGACTCATGCCTGATGTGGAAAACAGGGAGCCCCGCGTCACGAGCAGCGCTGATCACCCGGATAGCATTCTCGACTGCGGTGTCGATGCCAGTCAGGGGCAGCTTGCCAGTGGGTAGGTATTCGTTTTGCAGGTCAACAACGATGAGACCTCGCTTCATAAAAATTGCTCCTGCACATTATCCGTGTGATTAGGTAGACGGCCGGGGTTTTGCGGTTATAAACCAGCGTCAACCACGGCCCGATTAATCAGAATTCCAACGAAGCGCCGTCCTCCGGAATATCGACCCGGGCCTCAATGCCGTGCTTCTTGACGTACGTACGCAGTTCTTCACGGGTTAGCGACATGTGATTAATTGCGTCCATGTGCACGGCAACGATTTTTGCGTATTTCGCAGCCTTCGAGGCACGTAGGACGTCTTCCTCTCCCATGATGATCGAGCCTTTGTACCCGGTCATCATTGCTTTACCTGCGTTCAGAACAATGACTTCTGGATGATATTTCTCGATTGTTTGATCGACTTCTTTACGCCATACAGTGTCGCCAGCAAGGTAAAGGGTCTTGTAGCCTGGCGCTTGGAAGACTACGCCCATGGCTTCGCCTAGCGGTTTAGCAAGCGCCGGCACGGCATACATTTCGTCTGTTCCATGTTGACCACCAGTCTTGGTGATCTTGACGCCGCCAAATTCGGCTACATCAGTCAGTACGCGCACGTTCTTGAACCCTTGGGAGCGAATCAACTTCGCATCGTCCTCATGCTGAGCAAACAGAGGAATGTCCTTCGGCAGTGCCTTCTGAGCAGCATCATCCCAGTGGTCAAGATGTGTATGAGTGACGATGACAGCGTCTACGCCAGATATCACGTCTTCGGGCGACTCGGTCAGGTCAACCAATGGATTACGTAGGTTGCTACGGTAGGTGTTTTCAAATCCTGGGTAGGCCCCCTTTTTTGCCAGCATCGGATCAATCAGGAAGGTCGTACCGCGATAGGTGATTTTTGCGGTCGCGTTGCGAACTTGCTCAAATTCCACCTTCGAGGAAGCTTCAGCTGCTTTCGTAGCTTCGGTGTCCGCTAACGCTGATGTAGTCGCCGCAGCGCAAGCCATGCTGAGCACTAGCGGGAGAGCTTTGAATTTCATGAGATTGATCCTGTAAATGAGTTGATGAACCCATTTTTGCGGAATAGCTGGAACCTCAACAGTGGCCTGAATGACATATTTCGATATAATCGGGCCATTCGCCCAGCATTCGTCAATTGGCTGCGGCCACGTATCTCGTTCGCCTACAGAGCAAACATTTGTAGGTGTGGTTGTCGATAATTCTGCTAGCGATACATTTGAGCCAATACGAGGATTTCTAATGCAATCCATACAAGTTGCCGTCCTGGCTTTTAACGGAGTAAGCCTGTTTCATCTTTCTGTGCCCGGAGTAGTTCTGGGTTCAGCCCAATCCGCGCCTAGTGACCCTCAATACAAGGTCAGTTACTGCGCTGAAATTCCAGGGATGGTGATTTGCGACCAAGGCATCGATCTCGCGGTTGCTCACGGATTGGAGTTGATGGAGGAGTCTGACGTAATCGTCATTCCAGCGTGGGGCGATCAGTTGATAGCTGCATCGTCGCAACTGATAACAGCGCTCCAGTTAGCCCACGCTCAAGGCAAGCTAATTGTTGGATTATGTTTAGGCTCATTTGTCCTCGGAGATGCCGGGTTACTTGATGGCAAGGAAGCAACCACTCACTGGGCAGCCCGAGAAAAGTTCGCTCGACGTTTTCCTAACGCTAGGTTCAGACCTGAAGTGCTCTACGTCAGTGATGGCAACATCATGACTTCTGCGGGAACAGTGGCGGCAATTGACTGCTGCCTTCATCTGATACGCCAACGGCTCGGTGCTGACGTAGCGAATCGCACGGCGAAGATGCTCGTGACTCCGCCGCATAGGCAGGGGGGCCAAGCGCAGTATGTTGAGCAACCAGTGCCCCAACTATCCAGCGAGGCGCATCTGTCTGACGTAATGGTGTGGGCCCGAGCGAACCTCTCTAATGATCTGTCACTCGACGTATTGGCCGACATGGCTAGGATGAGTAGGCGCACATTTACCCGGCGATTCAGGGAGGCGACCGGCAGTACCGTCACAAAATGGTTGAACGCTCAGCGGGTTGCCAGAGCACAGGAGCTGTTGGAGACCACTGACCTGCCTGTGGAATGTATTGCGGGCGAAGCCGGGTTTGGTACGCCATTATCGTTTAGGCAACAATTCAACAGCCAACTCGGCACGTCGCCCTCGGAATATCGCCGAACATTTTCCGCGAGATAACTGTCGATCTAAAACGGATTCAACGAAGACGTAGATAAGCTCCTGTTGCGAAATTATCGAGTTTCTCGGTCGCAATTATCAGGAAGACTCCGCGAACGCTGAGGCGGCGTGTCCACGACTCAATTATGAGGATTCAGCGTTCAAAGTCTATCCAGGGAGGCTAAATATGGCTCCCCGGACTTCTCGACGACTCTCAGCGAATGCTCGCTCGGACTTTTTCTCTGAAACTGTTCTCGATCTCATCCTGGATTTTCAGTTTCTCAGCGAGTGATGGAACCAGATGGCGGCTGATGACGATAATTCCGTCTCTATCCCCCAGAATGGCGTCGCCTGGATTACACACAACGTTGCCGCAGGCGACTGGCGCCCCGACCTGGCCCGGGCCGTATTTGGAAGGGCCTGCTGGATTTACAGCGCGAGCGTAAGTGGGCAAACCCATGACACTCAGCTCTTCGATATCGCGGACGGCACCATCGATCACAACTGCTGCGACTTGGCGCGCCAGGCATACCTCGCCTAACAGATCGCCAAATACTGCACGGTTGATTTCACCGTTGCCGTTGATTACGAGCACATCCCCTGGCTTCGCATCATCCAATGCCCTGTGGATGGCCAAATTATCCCCTTCCCAAGTGAGGATGGGCAGCACCGTTCCGTAGAACGAAGCTTTACCTGCCACATGGTGGATAGCGGAGGCCATCATTCCCAGGCGCTGCAGGACATCGCCGATCAATGCGACTGGGTAATGCGATATCTCTTCAATTTGTTTAAGGGACGCGCGCTCCCAATCTCCGCTCACGGTGATGCTTTCTTCAGTTACATTGATAAACATGGTGACCTCGGCGTGAATCCGTTTAAAGCGCTATTAGTTGAACGTCTTGGATGCAGGTTTGTTGACTGGGTGCAGTGGAGCTTCGCCGCGCAAGACTGCGGAGATCGCCTCTACCGCGCTCATGCCAACGCGCAGCAACGACTCATTGGTTTGCCCGGCAACATGGGGCGTCACGAGCAGGTTAGGTAAGTCGGAAACGGGGAATGTGTTGCAACTGAAAGGTGTGATCATGTCGATGTTTTCCGCCGCCAGCACATCCACACCTGCACCCCCCAGCTTGCCGCTGCGAAGCGCTTCGGCAACCGCCGCTTCATCGATCACTCCACCACGGCTGGTGTTGATCAAGATGGCACCTGTTTTCATTTTCTCGATTTCAGCCCCGCCAATGAGGTTCTCAGTGCCTCGCTGCAGAGGCACGTGGAGGCTGACCACGTCTGCATGTTCTAACAAGGTATCGAGATCAACCAACCGTTTATCGAAGCTCGAATCATAGGCAGGGTCAGTCGCAAGAACCTTCATACCGAAAGCTTCCGCAACTGGCGCAACGTGCCGGCCAATGTCGCCAAATCCAATCAAACCGAAGGTTCGGCCTTCGAGCTCTATACCAGTGAGAGACAGTCGATCTGCCGCCCAAATATTATTTCGAGTCTGATCAGTTGCTAGTTGAATCTTGCGGCTGATACCCAGCAGTAATGCAAACACGTGCTCGACGACACTTCTTCTGTTTGCGCCTGGTGTGTTGGTTACCCAGACACCCAACTCAGCTGCTGCTTTGTAGTCAACGTTGTCATAGCCCGCGCCGTGCCGGGCGACGATCCGCAGCTTCGGGGAGTGGGCAATCATCTCCGCAGAGATGTGGCCACCGCGCAAAAATAAGGCATCTACTTGTTGTTGAATGTCGGCATAGGAAACTGCGTTCGGGCCGTAGCCGAGTCGAACTTCACCCAGAGGTGAAAGGGCTTCCAGTACGTCTGGATGAATCGGGCTTGTCACATAAATCAAAGGCATGATCATCACCTTAGGAGAATTGATGGGTGTTGGCGTCATCGCCCGCCGCCGGTGCATTTTTACGAACGGTCGAGATAACGATCAGACCCAAGAGACCTGAAGCGCACAAAATGAATGCGGGCGTGGATTGATTACCGGTCGCGCCGATCAGCCAAGTGGCTAGGAACGGGCCGGAACCCCCGCCAATAACAGCGCCTACGCTGTGGCCAAATGCGACGCCGGTGTGGCGAATATGCATCGGGAAAAATTCCGGCATCACCGAATAAGTACCCGCTTGGCAGAGTGCGTACGGAATCATGCCGAGGGCGAGACCTGCCATTGCCAGATTTACCGAGTCTTGCTGCATCAGCATGAAGGACGGTATCGACACTACGGCGTAGGCCAAGTAGGAGTAACGCAGGATGGACTTTCCGCCGCGATAAGATCCGAGTTGGCCGGCGAGAGGGATCAGGAATGCAGCAAGAATCACGGCAATTAGCACGATGGTGGAAGCTTCGCCTTTCGAGTACCCCAGAATCGAACTGAAGTACGCCGCGATGAACACGGTGCCGATGTAAGTGCCGATGTTCTGAACCATCGCAATCATGATCACTTTGACCAGAGGCATGCGGTAGTCACGAATCAACTCGGCGAAGGGCTGGCCTTTTTTGACCTCGGCATCGTTTTTCTTAGAAGCGAACTCCGGGCTGTCTTCAATGCTTAGGCGCATGTAAAGACCAATAACCCCAAGGGGCAATGCCAGCAGAAATGGAATACGCCATCCCCAGGACAGCATCTCCGGATCGGTGAGCGACGCTGCAGCTAAGCCTGCAATCGCAGCTGCCAAACCCTTACCGAATTGAGCAATCGATGGCAGGAAGGAGATGTACAAGGCGCGGCGTTTAGGCGGAGCCCACTCGCGAATGTAGCTTGCAGCGCCACCAATTTCGCCACCAGCGGAAAAGCCCTGCAGCATGCGTAGTACGACAAGAAGTATCGGCGCCCAGACGCCAATCTGTGCATAGCCGGGCAACAGGCCAATCAGCGTGGCAGCAGCCCCCATCAAAGTAATGCTCGCGATCAGACTGAAGCGTCTGCCTACCTTGTCGCCGAGCCAGCCGAAGGCAATGGCGCCGAGCGGTCTCACCAAGAAAGCAGAGCCGAACACGAGGAAAGTGTTCAGCAGGCCGGTCGTTGCATCATCTGAAGGAAAGAAAACCATGGCGAGGGTTGCAGCGACATACCCGTAAACGCTGAAGTCGTAATACTCGACAAAGGTTCCAAATACAGCGGCCCTCGTGGCCTTCTTGGCTTTCCTCGTCTGCTCCGTCTCTTCAACGGTCTCAACGATAGGCTCGGCCATAACGTTATTGTTGTTCATGGGCACCTCGGGTTGGCGGACGTTCGTCCTATCAAAAAATGGGACACCGTCCTGCTTTTGTTTTTTCTAGATTCTAGAACCACAACGCGCTTGTCAACAGGCAGGTGCGATTTGCGGTTGGGCAGCTTTTGCCTCCAGAATGGAGCTCCAACACCTCGATTTGTCTAAAGATGGCTCAGTCAGAACGCTCTATTACCGCATCTACGCCAGCGCACCCCGCATCGAGCCATACCAGGCTGATAGAGGTAGTGGACGCACTTGTCAGGAGAGCTGGCGGGGAGCCTTGGGGGGTTCGAGAGCTTGCGGCAGAGCTTTCAGAGAGTCGGAGTACCGTTAATCGGATTTTGGCCTCCTTGGTTGAAGTCGGCCTTGCTAGTGAGATTGGACTTGGTAAGTACAGCATAGGGCCGAGGATTGACGTTCTTACCAAAACGCTCCGCGATAGGAGTGTGCTTCTCGGACGGAGCGGAGCATTGTTGAGTGAGCTGGCGGACTCATCACAATGCACTGCGCTGGTCTCGATCTACTGCCCGTCTAGTGACGGCTATTTCGTAGCTGCATGCCGCGAGGCCAAAGCTACTCTCACGTTTAGGCCTGCACTAGGTGTTGTCTTTCCGCTCAAATTCGGAGATATCGGTCGGCATTTTGCTGCTTTCATCGAAGCCGAATCTTCACTGCGCACTGAACGAGGTAACACAGAGGAGCCTGACTATAGTTCCTGTCGCGACCTAGGATTGTTATCCGAGGCAGAATTTCCCAGCGCTTTATCAATTGTCACGAAGGGGCTTGCAAACGGACTAATCGTGTCCATCTCCGTCCATTCGGTTAATAGCGCTAACTTAGATAAAAATTCGCAACTTGATGCGGATCTGCAACGAGTTGCTGCGGAAATAGACGCGGCAGTACAGTCTCGAAAGATGAACATGCTTCGGCAAGCGCCTAAGATATTGATTGAGGAAACTAAATCTACTGTCACTCGTCTTGAACGGCTCTTACTGTTGGCCTGTGCGTTTCCGGACGGGTTAAAACGAACCTTGGGATTGTCCGAGCAACTCTTATGCAATGAGGCTACAGCCAAACGACTGATACAGTCTGGAGCGCAAACAGGAATTATCAGCTTATCTGATGCAACCTTGTTTCCGGGCTCAACCCTCTATCGATGGGCTTCCAAGATCGGCAGCGATTTCCGCAATTTTGCGGATCTCACCCGGCCCATTTTGTCAGATTTAGTTCAAGAGACTGGTGAGACAATCGCGTTCCTCGTCTACGATGATGCGTGCAAAAAAGCAGAGTTTCTTGACGTGATTCAAGGGTGGCGCCCCATTCAATACAAACTGCAGATCAATGTCGAGGTGCCGCTTTATGCCGGCGCGGCAGGTAAAGCGGTGTTAGCTTTCTGTGAAGAAGAACTGGTTGATTCCATTGAGCTTATCCAAATCACCGAGGCAACCATTACCTCCAGGGAAGTGCTCAAGGAGGAGTTAAAGGTAATTCATGAAAGAGGTTGGGCCACCGGAGAGGGTGAGCGTGTGCTCGGAGCCTTCGGCTTGGCGGTACCGTACTTCGTAGACGGTAAAGTTCGTGGGTCGATTTCAGCCACTATCCCCCAGTATCGTAAAGATGAGCGCGATCTTCCCTTGCTACAAGAGTTGATGCGCGAGGCCACTATAAAGATTGGACGACTTTTGTCCTTGGGGTTAAACCTAGACCGGTGATTTAGGATGATAGGATGATTATCGGCCATCCAAATTTCATTTTAGCTTGAGTGCAAAAGGGTTCAGCACGATTTCAGTTGTAAAAGCACTATTATGCTGGCCCAGAAGAGCGAATGCCTAAAGCCCGCAAAAGCGGGCTCTAGATTTTCAATCAGATTATGACTGGTGTGCAGTCAGCGCCGAGTAGCTGTTCATCAGGTTGCGGTAGTTCGGGATGCGCTGCGACAACAGATTGCCCAGGCCTTCAATGTCGTTGCGCCAGTCGCGGTGCAGCTCACACGCCACGGAGAACCAGTTCATCATTTGCGCGCCAGCCTGAGTCATGCGGCTCCACGCGGCTTGTTGCACGGTGGTGTTGAAAGTACCGGAAGCATCGGTCACCACAAACACGTCAAACCCTTCTGCCAGCGCCGACAAGGTCGGGAATGCTACGCAGACATCCGTCACCACACCGGCAATAATGATCTGCTTGCGGCCGGTAGCCTTGATCGCTTTGACGAAGTCTTCGTTGTCCCACGCGTTAATCTGGCCAGGGCGAGCGATGTACGGCGCGTCCGGGAACATCTCTTTCAGCTCCGGCACCAGCGGGCCGTTCGGGCCTTGTTCGAAACTGGTGGTGAGGATGGTCGGCAGTTCGAAGAACTTGGCCAGATCCGCCAGAGCCAGCACGTTGTTCTTGAATTCGTTTGGCGAGAAGTCTTGCACCAGCGAGATCAGGCCGGTCTGGTGGTCAACCAGCAGCACGATAGCGTCGTCTTTGTTCAGGCGGTTGTAGGTGGCGGTGCTCATGATGAATTCCTTTTGAAGTAAGTGAATGCTGTCGTTCAACATGGGCACAGAATAAGGATTAGAGCTGTCTCGAAAAAGGCGCTGGAAACGGTTTAACTGTCCACTGTACTAGGACAGTAGCAAGGGCTTATTTAGGGGCATCGATCCTCGACAGAGCGCCGTTCCGCATCAAGCATCAAAAATGCTCAAGCTCATCCTTGCTTGTCGCTCATTCGGGCAGGGCCCGGCTCAAGATGGCTTTTTAAGCCGCGCTAAACCCTGCGCGATGTGCCCAGCATTCCCACCAATCGCCCACAACGCGCCGCGAACGTAGTCCCCCTAGCGTCACCGACAGCGTGGTGTTGTGAGTGCGATTGACCAGATGCGGTGGTTACACCGAGAGCAGTCTGCTCGTTGAGCTTCAACAATATGATGCGAGAAACCGCAATTTACGCAGCAGTACAAAGCCGATGCAGGCGCAGTTTCAAACTCAGCACGATGCTCTAATGGTAGGACGGACAGCCCAGGGCGTAGGTCTTTCTGCTCGAAAAAATAAAGGCTGATGTCGCCGTCGGTTTCAACGAGCCCTAGTCTTACTTGGCCGAGGTGTTCGACGCCTTGCTGTCGTAACTCCATCAACAATTCGTTAGATGAGATGTTCAGCGTTTCTAAAGATTTGAGCTCATAGAGCCCGTCGCGGATGACGGTTACCGGAAGCCCATCCATCCAGGCTTCAAACTTTTTGCTCTTTGTCATCATTAGGACGGTAAGCCGGTAAAGAAGCAGGAGCGTGAGAAATACTACGGCGACCGGGAGTAGGGGAACGTCATGGTAGAAGGACACATCTCCTGCTGCTGAGCCCAATGTCAAAATCACGACCAGCTCAAAGAGTGAGAGCTGTCTGATCCCTCGTCGACCGCTGGATTTCAAAAAAAGAAAGACTGCGAGAAAAGCGAAGGTGGCCCTAAAACCTACCTCCAGCAAAAACGCTAAGGGGAATTCGTCTATCAGCATCCGCTGGATATCGAAAGGCGACATCGTGACCTCATTTTTATTTTCAGAGTGGACGACGGATCGAATCAGCGTTGGGTTCAAAAGCTGATTTCGGAATATTCAGCGGGTAATCGGACTTTGCGGGCGGTTACGACATGAAGCGCGTTCATCAATAGCCCGCGCCATACCACGCACTGCTACGTTGAGCTGGCTCGCCAGGTGACATCGGTAATGCCGTATTTTTCGGCTTGGGGTTTGGACACCATTTTCAGTGGTGGGCGACCAGGCCTGGGAATGGGAGCTACGCCCGCATCGCAACTAGCCCAGTGCCAGGCATCAGCGTTTTGCATCGCTTTGCTACGGATGATGAAGGTCTTCGGCACACCATGAAGCTTGTAGTTGATGACGAATAGATTGTTTTCCATGACTTACTCCGTCTGCTCATTTCAAACGGAGTCATCGGGCGTGGAAAAAATTCAGAAAATTCAGGGACTTCACCACCGAACGGTTTTCACTCGAGGTAGAGTCGCGAGTCTCAGGAGCTAAGCACTATCCGTGTCCTACCTGGCCTCATACTTTCAAGCCAGGCTCAGCGTTTGCTAATCGGGCTACCGGGTTGCAGAAGCTCCGCCACTGCCACCACCATCTCATCCAGCGACCAAGGCTTGTGCAGGTAAATAGTTTGAGCTGGCACTTCAGTGCCCTCGATCAGATAGCCCGAGGTAAGTATCGCAGCGATGTGAGGCCACCTGCCTTTGACCATCTCTATGAACTCGATGCCTTGGACTTGGCCGGGGACGCCGTGATCGGCGATAACTAAGGCGCATTCACCATGTGCTTCAAGCAGGTAGGTCAACGCATCATCCGCCGTCGCGAACGGGACGGTCGTCGCACCAATCTCATCCATGATATCGGTCATGAGCGACTGCAGAGTTGGGTCGTCCTCAATGACGATGACCTCACCGCGAATCGGCAGCAATCCTTCCCAATTTACGTTCAAACAATCCTCCTCTTACCAGAGAAACCGACCAAACAAACGGAACGGTTGCATGAGTGTAAGCGAAAATATCGCGTGTGCCGTGAAAGCGCTTGGAGCTCGCGGGTCATTCGGCTCGGCTCAAGTCCACTACAGCTGTCCTCGCATCGTATTGAAGGAGCGCGTGGCGCCTTGCTTTTCTGATAGTCCGTGAGAGCATCGAATCCCCTCCAATGGTGCGTTGGAGGCTACGAATGCTGCGTAGCAATCCCTTGATCTAGCTCAAACATTGTTCAATTTTTCGAACCTTCCCTCAGAGGTATGTATCGAAACTAGGAAGAGGGTAAGCGCCTAACGAGAAACATCGACAAGCACTCATTCGCGAATTAGCTGAGGCCGCTGAGTGAAATTGGAGCATGTAATAGCTAGCAACTTAGGATCGATCCATGCAGCAAGAAAGCCAAAACCCCCAAGTCATCGTCATCGGCACCTCCAGCGGCGGGCTTGCTGCATTGCGTGAATTTCTTGCCGGGCTTCCGTCTGATTTAAATGCGGCTGTCTTCGTCACGATGCACATCGGAGACCAACCTAGTGCTCTCCCTAACCTTCTTACTCAGTCGAGCCAATTGCCCGTCGGCTTCGCGTTGAGCGAAGAGCAGATACAGACGGGGCGTGTATACATAGCACCTCCCGACAAGCATCTGCTTGTCAAAAACGGAGTTGTTGAGATCATTCGAAGCGCAAAGGAAAACCACTCGCGGCCCGCGATTGATCCAATGTTTAGATCGGCTGCCATCAGCTACGGAAGCAGTGTCATAGGGGTGTTGATGACCGGCGAGCTTGATGACGGTGTAGTTGGGCTTCAGGCGATAAAAGCCTATGGCGGACTGGCCTTCGTACAAGATCCTGAGACTGCTGAAGCGCCCTCAATGCCAACGAACGCTCTCCGGTATGTGACCGTGGACGGATGCTTGCCGCTCACCGAGTTGAGTAAGAGGCTCGTACAGGTCATCAATCAGCGTACAGCGGAGGCGACAGCGGCTTCTGAGTCAAAACGTATCGAGCCATTCGCAACGGAGAATGATCTGGCTGAGGATTTCAGTAAGGGAGGTACCTCCGCGCTGGATGAGATCGGCCGAGTCGCAGGCATCTCCTGTCCTGAGTGCGGAGGCGCTCTGTGGGAGGTACACGCGTCATCGCCCCGGTTTCGCTGCCATACCGGTCATGCCTATACCGCCGGCGCATTATTTCATGCGCAGGATGAAACGATTGAGGAAGCACTCTGGGTGGCCATTAGAGCGTTGCATGAAAAACAGTTGCTCCTTGGTCGGCTCGTTCAGAGCAGCAGAGATGGCGGGCGCTTGGGCGCGTTACGAGAATACGAACTTGCAAGTGAGGGACTCGAAGGCCACAAGGCAACTCTTCGAGAATTGGTTTCATCCTTACGTCCCGGTTGAACACGCGCCGACTCGGGTTCTTTTATTGTGGCGCCCAGTAACGTGTACGGCGCCGGTGAAGATGTTCGAAAGTTAATTTGAAGTCTCTATCAGGCTGTCTATTGCCGAAAACAATCGAGTTTTTACAGCTCATGACAGAGAGGTGTCCATGCCGAGCCGGATCATGACCGTTAAAGACTTGCAGGTGAATGTCTCAATCGCCGGCCAAGGCCCACCGTTACTCCTACTCAACGGTCTGGGAGGTTTGATCAAAACCTTCGATGCTTTGCGCAACGAACTAGGCGACTACACAACGATCACGTTGGACGTGCCTGGTGTCGGCAAATCGCAAATGCCCCGCTGGCCGATGCGTTTGCCAAGTCATGCCGATCTGATCGCCGAAATGCTCAAGCAACTGAGCATCGACCATGTTGATGTATTCGGCGTGAGTTGGGGCGGTGCATTGGCGCAAGAGTTCGCTCTTCGTCATCCCACCATGGTGCGACGGCTTATCTTGGCGGCGACCTCTGCGGGCCCGGTTCTACTGGTGAAGCCCGCTGACATCCTGGAGTTCTTTAGAGGAAGCGCAGGCGCCAAACAGCCCGAACGAGATGGTTCAGCCAGTTCGACACAGGCGCAGCTGCGTTTCGGTGTTGTAAAGCGAATGCTAACCGTACGCCTGCGAACCTACCACCACCAGCTAACCGCGTTAGTAGGCTGGACAAGTCTGCTGCGGTTATCCCGTTTGCGTATACGCACGCTCATCCTCATCGGCGATCGTGACACCCTCGTGCAGCCATACAATGCGCATGTCCTGCGACGCTCAATTCCACAAGCCGAACTGCGCGTTCTCAAGGGCGAGGGGCATTTTTTCGTAGTGACCAGTGCTAGGCGAACTGCTGGTTTGATACGCGAATTTCTTTCTCGGCAGCAGAACGGTGAAGGCCCGGTGCCGGAGATCGCTAACCGCGCTGGTAAGCAACGCTTGCAGCGAGCTAAAACTGTTTAAGCTTTGCCATGCTAAAGCTCTAACTCTGTATAGCGGCTACAGCCCCATGCTTCGGGAATTGCCCCTCATCCCGAGAAAACTTAATGGATCTCCGTAAGCATCGAGAATGCCGCTAATCCGTTCAAACTCTTCGGTTCTCCTATGGTCAACCTGTCAGGTATTGATCGTCATGTCAGAGGTTAGCCAATGGATAACTATCACATCAAAAAAGCGGAAAATCTCTGGGAGCTCATCAAAGAGGGCGCGCAACGCGCCTCCAAGACCGCTTCCACCAAAGCAGAAATCACCGAGATAGCGAGCGAATTTCTTCAGGGCAAGAAAGCCTCTCTCAAAATCCACAAAGAGGACGGCACGATCCAAGAGGAGCGTACATTTCCTCGTTCAGCGGATCCTAGACAAACGAAAGGTTAAACAGACCATTTGCCCAGGGAGGTGCGGTGCCCATTGAGCCGCACTGCTGTGAATGCGGCCGACCGGAGGTCTCGCCGCATTTCAAGTGACTTCATTTCTAACTCAGGTGCAGATAATGGTAATCGCATGTCTAGGATGGGGGTCGTTGATTTGGAAACCGGACACCTTACCGCTCGCAAGCGAGTGGTTTATGGACGGCCCGGTGTTACCGATCGAGTTCGCGCGGGTCAGTGATAACGGAGACCTGACGACAGCTATCTGCGCAAACGCACCTGGGTGCAAAGTGCTTTGGGCGGTATTGGATCTCGACAACCTTGATGAGGCACGCGAGGCTCTTAGAATTCGGGAGGGGGTTCCTCAAGACCGGGAGGATGGCATCGGTAGTTTCGTGGTCGGTACGAACGCAGCGGGAATCATCGCTGAATGGGCGATCGCCCGCCGATTGGACGCGGTAGTTTGGACAGGACTGCCACCAAGATTCGGAGGCGTTGAGGGGCTCGTCCCCGCAGCAGAGGACGCTATTGCCTATTTCGCCGGCTTAAGCGGAGAAACACTTAAGAGCGCGCGCGACTACATCAATCAAGTGCCGTCGCAGATCGATACGCCTTACCGACGAGAAATCATTTCAAGGTTAGGGTGGCAGTGATCTGCACTGAAAGCCCGGAACGATTCCCGACATCATGCCCATCCGTTGGTCTGCGGTACCCAAGACGGTAATCCTCCTACGATGAAGAAAGTGGGGGTCGCTGCGATTCGCAATCTTCAATCGATAGGTTTATGAAGCATCTAGGTGTGTAAGTGGGAATCTGCGGGGGGGTATGTAAAGAAATAACGTCTGTCTGCGCAGATTTTCAGGGATTCCGAAGCTGCGGGTGAACGCTTTAATTTCCACGCCGGTATAAAAATTGCTCGCTTGAGCCCACCGCCAATTTTAAGACGTATATATGACGCTCTCCTTACCGATCTACGCAAGGCTGACACCTAGAGCGTTGTCCCTTTCGCTGATAGGTTTCGTTCTTTTAGTTTGTTTATCGTTGATCCTTGCCACTGCTTGGCAAATTGTGCAGTCGTCCGGTGAGCGAGTAGACGCGGCCAAAATAACTGTTTCGAACATTGTACTTGCCGCTGAACAGCAGGCGCGTGACACGATGCTGCAGGCTGACAATACCTTGCGAGATCTGGCAGAGCGTGTGGCGCACGATGGAAGCGGCCCTGATCAACAGGAACGGTTGGCGAAGCTGATGGCGCGCCAAGTGAACGACATTGAAGGCGTTCAGGGTCTATTCATCTTCGATGCTCAAGGCAATTGGATGGCCAATTCGTTTTCCGAAGGTTTGCAAACCAAAAACAACGGCGACAGAGCTTACTTTCGATATCACCGTGAGCACGATGACCAGTCCATCCACGTTGGCTCGATAGTGGAAAGTCGAACGACAGGGGATATGGTGATCCCTATAAGTCGGCGTATCCAAACAGCCGATGGAGCTTTTGCAGGGGTTGCGTTAGCCACGGTTCCGGTTTCATATTTTCAAAGCTTTTTCAAACGTATGGCCGTGGACGACGAAGGGGTAATTTTCCTAGCACTCGATAACGGCGAACTCCTCGCGCGACGCCCGACCGTCGCAGCATTGATGACAACTAATCTTTCCAAAGGCGAAATTTTTAGCCGGTATCTACCTGAGAGCGATAGCGGGACTGCAGTCATAAAATCTATCGTGGATGGTATCGAGCGGATCTACGCCTATCGTCGTCTGGCTGGGCTGCCTATCGTCGCAGCAGCGGGCGTGTCGTATGAGCATGTATTTGCCCCTTGGTGGTCATATGTTTACCAATCGGTTGCACTGGTAGGTTCCATCATACTGGCGTTGGCAATTTTAGGTAGCTTGCTATATCGCCAGATCCAACAGCTGCTGGTTGCAGAGTACGAGCTAAAGATTATCCGAAAAGAGTTAGAGGTAATAGCCCACACAGATGGTCTGACTTCTCTAGCCAATAGGAGAAGCTTTGACTTGGCTATGGATAAAGAATGGAAGCGTGCCACGAGAAATCAGACAAGCATATCCGTAATCCTTTTGGATATAGATCTTTTTAAACAATATAATGACCATTACGGCCATTTAAGCGGCGATGAGTGCCTAGTGCGCGTAGCGAGCGTTATTGCAGCCAACGTCAACAGGCCAGGTGACTTCGCTGCGCGCTACGGTGGGGAAGAGTTTATAGTTCTGCTTCCGGAAACTGAACTTGCAGGTGCGGTCATGGTTGCAGAAAATATAAGGCTGTCCCTGTTGAATGCAAATATTCAACATTTAGCGAGTCCATTCGGGATTGTCACGATAAGCTCAGGTGTTGTTTCGACCTCTGGAACATTAGGGGAGAGTCCAAAAGAATTTCTGATCAAAGCTGACCAATTGCTTTACGCCGCTAAGTCTCAAGGGCGAAATCGCGTAGGAAGTTGAGCTGCTGACCGTCTCGAAATGCGCTTCGCCAACTCAAAGGCGTGACTGGGACGAGTGCTATGCTGTCGCTCAGAGTGTCAATTCTCGCGTGACACGTTTGAATCTTATATTGCAAAGCCAAGGGTGATGAATGCAGACAGCTAATCTGGTGACTTATCTCGTGACGTGCGTTATCGCGGCTGCAACCCCGGGGCCGGGCACCATTAGCGTTATTAGCTACAGCGTAAATCTGGGGTGGAACAAAACTCTTCCCGTGATATTGGGGATCCAAGTCGGAATGCTTGCCATGGCTGTGCTGGCTCTTTCCGGGTTGACAGCGGTTTTAGGAGCGTCACCGGTATTATTTCAGACACTGCAATACCTAGGTGCGTTTTATATTGCCTACTTAGGATATATGAGTATTCGATACTCTCGTACTCAGATTTCGGTGCAAAGCGGAGAGGCCAGTGCAGAAAGAGCGCAAGGTTTTAGGCATGGAGCACTGGTAACGTTCGCTAGCCCGAAAACCTTGCTTTTTTTTAGCTCTTTTTTTCCTCTGTATATCGACGCCAACTCCGCAATCATTCCTCAAGTCGTACTTCTTTTGGCGATCGTTCTAGCTTGCACCCTGCTGATACACATTGTGTATGCCCTAGGTGTCGGTTTTGTAAGCGCTTGGCTAAAGCGACACAGCTTTGGCTTCAATATCTCTGTTGGTCTAATATTTATTGGACTTGCAGCATATATGCTGTGGCAGGTTTGAAGAGGATGGCCATGTAATCACCGGCGCTTCCAAAATCCCTAGGAGATTTCAGCTTAAAGATTGCGCCATAAAGCCGCTACGGCTATGCCTGCTGCGATAGCCGGGAGGGGCTTTTTAACGAGCAGCATCATCACTCCAGTTGTTACCAAAGCGAGGCGGGCTCCATTGTCTCCCGTGACTGCTAGCGGTGTTAGTACTGCTATCAACACTGAGCCGGACATTGCGCTAATGAATTGCTGAACGCGGTAGTTTATGGGCACAAAGGACATGACGAAAACGCCTCCCCAACGTGTCGCAAGTGTTACCACAGCCATGATCAGAATCAGGGAAATTGTTCCAAAGCCAGCGCTATCAATGCTCATTTTTATTTTCCATCCAGAAGGCTCCCAGAATCCCGCCGGCCAGCGCACCTACGACGACATGACTGTTTTTGGGCAAATACCAATATGCAAGTAGCGCTGCACCCGCAGCCACAATCCAAATGACCGTTATGCGCGAATTTTTCTTTCCCCCTATAGCCATGGCGAGCAAGAAACAACCCATCACCATATCGAGCCCTAGGCTGACGGGGTTTTTGATCGCGCTCCCAAAATATATGCCCAGCCAAGTCCCTATCGTCCACGATACCCATAAGGCGATCCCGCCGCCAAGTAGTACGCCAAAGCCAGGTTTTCGACTGTTGAAAGCCTGCATGGACATCGCCCAATTGGCGTCCGAAACCACCAACATGACGCCATATCGTTTAGCCAGGGGAAGCTCCCTTAACCAGGGGTACAAGGTTGCCCCCATCAAAAGATGTCGCGCATTGATCGCAAAGACCGTGATCATCAAAGGGACTACAGGGACGTGCGCGCCCCAGAGGTCAAGAGCTGCAAATTGTGCAGCGCCTGCGAATACGAGCAGGCTCATGAGTACAGTCGAAGACTCATTCAATCCAGCCTGAGCAGCAGCGAGCCCAAACGCGCCCCCAAAAACCGCTACAAATAACGATATGGGTAGCAAGCTCTTGAAGCCCGCCCAAGCCTCAATGGACGTTAAATCAGATACAGAGCTTTCAGCGGATACCACGGCGTTTCCTCCCAGTCCAATGATTAAGGCTGCGAAGGCAAAGCTTTGAAGCTCAGCGGCATCATAACGCGCAGCTGAGGCTACTATCGCTAACAGGCGATCTTTCGGAAAGCGCATAATGATTGTAGCTATTATCCGTTAATCGAATGGACGACGTGATGAACGTTCAAGACCTTCAAATAGATTGGCTCAAGTGCTTTGTGGCGGTCGTCGACACAGGATCGCTTACCAGCGCTGGGAACGAAGTGTTTCGCTCGCAATCGGCGGTGAGCATGCAGCTTAAAAAGCTCGAGGCTGCGGTGGGGCGGCAATTACTCATCCGGGATGCGCGCAACCATCAATTGACCCACGACGGGCAAATGCTCCTGGGATACGCCAGACGGATATTGGATTTGCATGCGGATGCCCAGGCGGCTTTCACTGGCGCTGAATTGAGGGGACGAATACGCTTAGGCGTTCCGGATGATTACGCAGCCAAATATCTCACTCCGGTGCTCAAGCGTTTTGCACCCCGCCATGGCTCGGTAGAAATCGAACTTCACTGCGAGCAATCGACTTCGCTACTACCTCGTGTTGAACAGGGCGATCTTGATTTGGCATTGGTATCGCGCGACCACTCTAGACGAGGCACGCTTTTGTTTCATGAGCCTATGGTCTGGGTTGGATCTGCTCAGTTTGACCTCTGGGCCCGAGATCCGCTTCCCATCGCAACGTATGAGGAAGCGAGTCTAGCCAGACGCTGTGCAATCGACTCATTAGCGCTGCAAGGCCGCAACTTCAAGGTGGTCTATCACAGTTCTAGCCTAGCGGGTCAGATCGCAGCAGTTGAGAGCGGCCTAGCGGTTGCTGTCCTGACTCGGTGCAGTGTTCCCGAGCACTTGGAGATACTTGGCGGAGAGCATGGGCTTGGCCCGCTGAGGCCAATGGAAGTTGCGGTATATCGAAGTCGCGCGTCTGCTAGATCAAAGTCAGTAGACAGTTTGCATAGCTTATTGGTCAAGACCCTCCGAATATCGGCTTGAGCTTTCACTTTGCATCACCTGCGATAGTGCAGTCGCCATCAGGTATTCCTTTTAGCCATGATTGGACAGACGGCCAACCCTCCGAGAACGCGCGGCCGCAGGCGGAAGCGGTCGTGACCAGTCGCTAGCGTTGGACAACTAACTGATGCCTAACGAATTCATATACAATGAGTTCAAATCCAGCCTAACCATTTCGCTACTCCTGAAGCGATAACCGCCGAGACGATACCGGCTGTCCAGCCAATCAGAGGAGTCAATTTTTGTAAGTTACCCGATTTGAATCCAGGTGCACCCTTAATAAACTTACTTGTAACATCGTCACCAGCCTCAGCAATATCCTCCGGCGCGTATCCGCCACCAACGCTGAGAAAAAAAATGCCAGAAGACTCTCTATTTATAGAGTCAATATTTTCTCTATCTGTTCGGTTGATCTTATCGCGCTCCGCAGCTTCGGTACTGGTAGTTTCGATGATTCTTACATGTGTGAGTGTATTAGGATCTATAAGATCATTATCGCAAAAAAAAGTATTCCCTTTCTCATAAGGCGCTATGAACTGTCGCAGCAGGGACTCCTTTGAGAGGTCAGCTAGCAGTACGCGAGTTTCACTTGAGTGGTTTAGCTTGCCAATGACGTGGAAGTAAGGCATCGATTCAAATCATCCGATAGGGTAGTAGCGGTCGCTGCTAGAATATTAGCCTATTAGAAGTCCCACCTTATAATTTTTGGCGCCTCAGGGCAGGTTATTGGCGGCTGCCTTGGTTACTTGCCAGCTTTTCGGTTCCCCGATTCGTCTTAGGCAATATTTCCGGCTTTAGTGTAGGCCTTATTATCTTCTTCTCGATGCCGACGTTCTGTTCCATCTTGTAGCTAGCATGTTCTGCACTGGCAACCCTTACCGAAACGGAAAAGATCATTTCACTGGCCTACTGTGCGGTGCGTCTCACCACGAAGTCATGACGGACACGTCGAGAGTCGCTGCGGATGAGTCCGCGACGTACGCGTTGTGCTCGAGGGGGAAAGTGATGACGCTGCTCTTGTCTCAGGATGAGGGATCGTGTTGGAGCTCCAAAATTGATTAGCATTTCCATGCAATCGCTCCTTCGGGCAAGGCCCGGCTCAAGATGCATTCCTAAGCCGTGCTAAACCCTGTTTGATGTGCCCAGCATTCTCACCAATTGCCCGCAAAGCACCTCGGACATTATCCCCGACTTCAGCACTGCCCTGGGCTTCAACATGGAGCGTTAACTCCATCAGCGCCGCCTCCAGGGCGAGCTGATTCTGATACATCCTTTCGAGCACATCTGATAACGAGTATTCAGCTGCCATTTTCCTCGTCCTCTCCCTGGAGTCATCTGAGCATAGCCATTTTTAGCGTTCTATGGATTAGCCGCATCTCACGCAATCTGTTGAGCACGTCGAAAATTGCCTGATCCTTCGTTTGGTGTGCAGTGAAGCCAATAGTGCAGCTTTTTGGGCGGAGGCCGCCCCCAGTTGTTGTTTCCCCCAAGAGGACGAACGTTTTGCCGCTGCTGGAAAGGATGACTTCATTTCACATCCAGATGCCCTGTTCCTCGCGAAGCGGTGTTAGCGGAAGGTTGCCTTTATCATCGGCTTCGAACGGGCCGACATAGTGTTTTAGCCCGGTAACCCAGCGCTCCGTGCTGGACGCCCTGATCCGGATAACTGGGAAGAGAGATCATCGAAATCATTATCGCAGCAGTCCTAGCCGGATGAAGGGCTATGGAGTCAAAGAGCCGCTTGGCAAACGGCCTCTAGGTTCATTTCGTCGGGCGCCAAGACATAAGCCGCGTAATAGCTAGGGTGGTAATTAGGCCTTAGGCCGGGTGCCCCATTATCTTTGCCGCCGGCAGCTATGCCAGCCGCATGAAAAGCGTCGACCGCTTCACGGCTCTCAGCGACTAGTGCTATGTGCAGGCTATGGCTGGAATCGGGCTCGTCATGCAACCATAGAAATGGCTTTCCTCCACGGCCAAATCCCAGTCGTCGAGGCTTTGCACAAGGAGGATCAGCCTCAATGCTCATTACTAAGCTGATACCTAGTGGCCCGAGCAGTGAGGCGTAAAAGGTTTTGGCGTGCACGATATCCGAAACACCGATGCCCATATGGTCTATTGCCGAGCCCGCAAAATTGTTCATTAGATGACTCCATAAATATCGACTGCTCGGCTGGCGAAGCATGCAATTAATGCCCCGTGCGTCCGTTCATCAACCCCTAAATCTGCGATGCGCCACCGTCGGCGAATAGCTCGGTGCCATTAACATAGCTTGACGCATCACTCGCAAGGAAAAGAGCGGCTTGACCAATTTCGCGTGCCTCGCCGATTCGACCCAGCGTGCTTTTCTCGCTGAGGCCATCAATCACCTCCTGCGCGTTTTCGCCAAGTACATCGCGAAGGGATTGGGTGTTCACAGGGCCGGGGCTGAGTAGGTTGATACGGACGCCAGAACCTTTGATATCCAAAATCCAACTACGCACCAGCGCCCTCAGGGCCGCCTTTGTAGCTCCATAGACGCTCAGACCGGGGCCAGGGTTGATAGAGGCGGTCGAGCCGATGATAACAATGCTGCTCACCTTGCTCATCAACGGCAGTGCGCCTTGTACGGTGAAAATCGTGCCTTTGACGTTGGTAGTGAAAACTTTATCGAACCCTACTTCGGTGATCGCTCCCAGTGGCTCGATTACGCCTATACCTGCGTTGGCAATCAATACATCGATATGGCCATGAACCGCCTGCATGTGGCTGAACAACTCGGCAAGGTCTGTGGCGTTCGAGATATCCGTGCAGACAGCGGACGAGTTCCCGCCCAGGCGACTCACGGCTTCATCTAACTGAGGTTGCCGACGCCCCGTGATGATCAGAGTGGCGCCTTGGAGGGCGAACGCTTCAGCGATGGCGAAGCCGAGGCCTGAAGAGCCACCAGTTACCAGAACAACCTTGTTTTTAAATTCCATGGGAAACGTCTCAGCGAGTGAATATGTAGTGAACACTACATAGGTGCACGTTCAATCACAACCTTTTTAGCGATCACTAAACAATTGGTGCCCGACGCGATTGATATCAGCTGTAGCGATCGCTACAGTTGTCGCCTCGACTGAGTGAGACATCAATGAACATAAGCACCCGCCAGCGCCGTCCCGCGTTTGATCGCGAGCAAGGGATAGCGATTGCTCAGGCATTGTTTCATCACCGGGGGTACGATGCAGTCAGCCTGTCTGACCTGACGGATGCCATGAATATTAAGCCCCCAAGCTTTTACGCCGCCTATGGCAGCAAGGCCGAACTGTTCGAGCGGGCAATGTGTCGCTACGCTAGCGAAAAAGCATTACCTCTAGACAAGCTGCTAACGTCGGATTTGCCACCCGCAGCAGCGCTGAAGTCGCTGCTTGTAGCCGCTGCGAAGCAGTACGGAGGAGATACCGCTTTGCGTGGTTGTCTTATCACTGAGGGCTTGCGCGCGGATGATCCTGTTGCCCGAAGCATGGCCGAGAAGCTGGGAGGAGCCGCAATTCAGACAATCCGCAATTACCTTGACCAAGTTTGTCCCCGAGGCGCGCAAGCGCTGACTGACTACCTAGTGACCACTTTGCGTGGACTCTCTGCTGCAGCATGCAACGGCATGTCCCTTGGGCGGTTGATAGAGGTGGCGCAAATTGCCGGCACCGCAATTTCTGTAGCGCTAGATGCAGGCGACACCGCCGCTGACTCCTGAGCAACCGCCACTGCTTTAACCTTTTGATGATTTAGAGATCCGTGATAGTCGTACCCGCGATGCTCTCGGCGAACTCAACCCCCAGCAGCCTCGCTGGCGTCTCGAAGCCTGGTTGTCGCTTGCCTGCCAATACTCTGCGCGCAGCCTCCACTGCAGCGAGCGGAGTGTAGGTGTATCCATTGACAGTTTCGATTATCGAACGCGCAACAGCACCGTCGGCGCCGGTAACTTCGGCTACGGCTCGTGCGCGATGATTTTCACGTTGGTGCACATCCGGCCCCTCGGGAAGCGTTGAAATATCTGCTTGGGGAATCGGATCGCCAGAGAAATGCACGAACATGGAAATGTTGGGTATGCCAGTGGAATGCCAGCTCGTGATCAGATCGCCAAACGAGAGCGGCGCACACAGCTCCGGGCCGTCACCAAAATCGAACGATCGTGGTTGTGCAGCGGGAGTTGCAACCACTGCCCCGTCAATCCTCGCCAGCAACCCTGCACCAATGATTTCGCTAACACTTCGGGCCGAGCCACGTGACATCGAACCTGCGACCTGAAGTGCGATCTTTATCGACTGCGGCGCTTGCACCCGACGTGCAACATGCACCGCCAGGCAATCAGTTGGCACTACATCCCACCCGACCCCGGGCAGGAGCATGACGCCTGACTCGGCTGCCTTAGTGCCCATTCGCTCGGCCAGCTCATAGACCTTGATCTCAGCCGTGATATCAAGATAGTCGACGCCAGCGTTTATACAGGTCTGCATTAGCGCACTGGCCGTTTGAGCAAAGGGCCCGGCACAATTCAGGAGCGCGGCGACACCGCTAAGCATTTCTGGCGTCAAAGCATCAGGCATAAATATACGATAAGGAACATTCAACTGGGTGGCCAGAGCGCGCAGCTTCTCCTGATTGCGCCCAGCAATGATGACATCCAGCCCCTGCGCTGCTGCATACTCGGCAGCCATGCGTCCCATGTAGCCGGTTGCGCCGTAGATCATCAATTTCTTCATTGGGCGTGCTGCCAGTTCTTGTAAACGAATTCGAGGCTATAGCCGTCCGGGTCGAGGACATTGGCCGCGTAGTAGTTCGGGTCGTAATGCAGACGTGCGCCGGGAGGGCCGTTGTCTGTTGCCCCTTGGGCGATGGCCGCTGCATAGGCGATATCGACCTCGGCACGGCTATTGGCGACGAAACCTACGTGCACCGCCTGTCCCTCCACCGCCCCTTCGCGCAGCCAGAAGAACATTCGGCCATGGGCGCCAAAGCCCTTGAGGTCAGGATGACCAGGAGGCCCGTCCTTGCCGTCGTAATCCAGACGCGCCGTGATGCCAAGCGGCGTCAGTGCTGCCTGATAAAAGTGTATCGAGCGCTTGATGTCGCTCACCGAGAGAAAAATATGATCGAGCATGGAGCCTCCATGATTTAGATGATGTAGCCGCCTGCGACTTCGATGGTTTGCGCGTTGATCCAGGCGCTTTCCTGAGAGAGCAGCATCGCAATAACACGAGCGACGTCTTGCGGCTCGCCCACCCGGCCCAGTGCTGTCTGACTGGCCAGCATGGCTTCAAACTCATCGTTCAAACCGCCCCCCAGCTCAGTACGAATGGCACCAGGCGAAACCGCATTGGCACGAATACCGCGCTCACACAGTTCTTTCGCCATGTAGCGGGTCAATACTTCGAGACCGCCTTTAAAGGCCGCATACGGCGCGACCCCTGATGTCGCGACGCGCGTTGTGGCACTCGTCAGGTTGACGATGCTCGCGCCATCTTCAAGTAGCGGCAGCAGCGTTTGAGTGAGGAAGAAAGGCACCTTGAGGTGCACTGCGAACAGGCCGTCGAATTGCTCCTCGCTGACTGACTCCAGCGGGTTGAACAGACCGTAGCCTGCGTTGTTTACAAGACCTGCCAGCGTGTTTGTGCCCCAGGTAATTTCCAGAGCGGAGACCACGGCATCACGAAATGCAGCAAAGTTTGAGGTGTTACTCACGTCCAGCCGCAGCGCCACCGCCTTGCCGCCAGCGGCCTCGATTTGCCGGACGATCTGGTGAGCTGCATCAGGATTCTGGTTGTAGGTAAGGATGACGCCCATCCCCCGTTCGGCAATATGGAGAGCAGCGCTGGCGCCAATGCCGCGACTGCCTCCGGTGATAACGATGACGCCCATGGTGCACTTCCCGTGTCGATGACTTGAGCCTCCACAGTAGAGTCCCCGGCCATCCAGAACGTGGCCATTCCTACTCGAAACCTGCCTGTTTCTGCTTTCTGCTTGCCAAGTCCCAAACGAGCCGGGCAGGATCCAGCCCATGACCACACAATTGAATGAACTGCGAGCCCTGACCTCAAGTGCTGAAAATCGGCGCACTGAGACAGGAATCCCCAGGGTAGCCATGGTGCAGGGTGAGATTCCCGAGCACATGCTGGCCGCCGTCTACGAGCCGATGATCAACCTGATTCTCCACGGCAGTAAAACCATGACCGTCGGGGAGCAGACGTTGCACTATGACCCGGCGACGTACTTCGTGATGTCGATCGAGCTGCCCGCCGTGGGCACAGTTCATCCGGCGTCGACCGGAGAGCCTTATCTCGCGGTAAGCCTGACTCTCGACCCGGTGGCGCTAACCACGCTGCTGGCCGACCTACCACTTCCGGCTGATCGCCATGACCAAGATCCGGGTTTTTCAGTAGCGCCGGTCACGCCTCAGTTGATGGATGCTTGGGTGCGCCTGCTGCGCTTGATGGGTGACCCACAAAGTATCGCCGCCCTGGCGCCGGCATACGAACGCGAGATCCTCTATCGTGTACTCCAAGGCCCTCACGGCTGGATGCTGCGTGAAATCGCCGCGCCGGACTCTGCGATGGCCCGTGTCAATCAGGCCATTCAGTGGATCCGCCGCGACTTCGCCGAATCTATTCGGGTAGAACATATGGCAGAGAAAGCAGCAATGAGCGTTTCGGCATTTCACCGACACTTCAAGGCGGTAACCACACTGAGCCCTCTGCAATATCAAAAGCGTGTACGCCTGCTTCAGGCTCGCACCCTTATGGTTGCCAACGCCAGAAGCGTCACTGCGGCTGCCTTTGAAGTCGGGTATGAAAGCAGCACCCAGTTCAGCCGAGATTACGCAAAAGTCTTCGGGCTACCGCCCTCAAGAGACGCTGCGCGCATTCAGCACGAGAATAAAGTTTCAAGGGCCTGATCAGATCAAATACGGCGAGGACTGCGGGATCTCCCGTCCGCCAGACGTTGTCCACCACGATGTGCTGAATGCGCCCAGTTTCACCCTGCCTGACCAGCCTCACGTCGTAACGGTTTTTCATGAGATAGGAACGGGAGTGATCAGTTTTCAAAACATGTTGGGCTTCTACCAACGCATCCAGCACCGCCTCATCTCCTTCAACGGTGACGCGGGGATTGTTCACAGAGTGCGTGGTATCGACTCGGCTAAGTGACGTAATGAGAGCCTGGACGATGGTGTCACGACCTTGAAGAACAGGGTATTCAAAACCTGCTTTGGCTGCTGCGGGCCGGAAATCAGAAGCGGCACTATCTGTAAGCGCCGAGGCCATAAGCCCGGCATCACGAATATCAATACCTGCAGCGTAGCCATATAGAGCTTCGGCGACTGCAAGCTTGTCAGCGGTGAAAAGCCGCTTCGCTTTAACGAACTGAAGCGGTGCCTGGACGGTATCACTCAAAAAGCGCTGACCCAGGCGCTCAGAAGGCTCGAACGTAACGGGATCCTTGCGCGCGGGTTGGCTTGCGTCGTTGCATCGGTAGGAAAATTACGACGATCCTGGGCCAGCGTCCGTCCTCATAAACCAAGTCGCAAAATAAGCTCCCAGTCGTAATTATGCGTTTGGGAACGACCTAGGTATCAAGCGTCTCTGGCGTAGTTTTTGAATGCATCGAAAATGCTCGCTCGCTGTTGGCTCTGGTCTTCAGAGCTCCTTCAGTTGGTTCTCAAGCGTTTGATTTTCCCACACAGAGAGCAGCGCAATGGGATCTGTGCCAAACCGGTTCCCCGAATCGAACGACCAACGCCGGCCATCTGGGCTTATGCACTCTTCACAGTAGTCGAGCTCGTCACACACGTTGAAAATCGTAATGCTCCCCCCTCGATCTTTACCATGAACAAACCGGCATAGAGCTCATCCCAACTCTGAGCGCTTTGCCTACGGGTGGGCGTTGGGAGCAGGGGCAGCTTCGCGGGATTTTCCGGAACTACCGCGCTTGATAATGCCAGTAATTTGAACGCCAAGGGTTCTTAGAGCTGGAGATTCCATACATCAGCCGATGTAGCTATCGCATGGCGTTGCACGGTACGTCGCACGTGCACGAAAAAAATTGCACACTCGCAATGAGCGGCTATAACTTACTGACAGGGAACATTTGGTCAAAGCTTTGGAGGCAAGGACGCTCTATGCGTAGTGTCAATACAATAAGCTTGGGAGCTATCGGTGTTGTATGGCTTACCATAGTTTGTGCAGTGCCCTGTAGCGCTGAAAACAAGTGGATCGGATACCGCTCGTCCATCACTCCACAGCCAGATATTATGTCAGCCTGCAAAGCGGCAGTCGATGTTGAATATGCGCCTGGAGCTTGGCCTTGGTCTCAGGATCTACTATTCAAAGATACCTTGCGCTTCACAAAGCTTGATTATCTCTATATTAATCCGATCATGGCGACTTGTGAGTTTACAGCTCGTAGCCCGTATAATCCTGAAATATATGGCACTGCCGGCGTAATTGTCGCACGCTATGGGACTCAGTGTGATACGGGTAATGAGTACAATCCTGATACTGGCCGCTGCGACTCAACGGCTGGAGAGATTCCAAGAAAACAATTGGGCGTCCCTCCCTTTCAAGGATGTGAGTCCAATACTTTTTTGGGGAATCCTATAAATTTCTCAACAGGAAACAAGTTTCAAGTAGAGAAGGATTATCTCAAGACAAGTAGTTCTCCGCTTGAAATCACGCGATATTATAATAGCAAGGACGGTATTTGGCGGCATACGTACTCGCAAAGTATATTTCTGACCCCAGAAATGGTCTGGATCACTTTAGAGGATGGCCGGCAAATAAAGTTTTCTCGCATGGGCTCTGTAATTACTTCAGAGCAAACAGAGCTCGGTACTCTGAAGAATACAGCTGACGGTGGTTGGGAATACATATCACCCAATAACGAGCGCTTGAGGTTTACTGATTGGGGCGTATTAGTTGGTAAAGTTGACGCGCTAGGGCGCAGTGTTCGTATTGAAAGGACTGGAACTGTCATTAAGGTGACTGATGAGTTTGGTGGTGTTCTTACTTTGAAAGAATATGGCGTCGCTCAACTCCTTTCCGCGGAGGCTCCTGGGGTAACCATAAATTACACATATAACGATCTCGGCGAGCTAGAGGTTGCAGAATTTAAGAGACATGGTAGCGAGATCGTCGAGAAAAGAAGTTACCTATACAAGCCAGGGTCTGACAAAAAGCTATTGATTGGCTTGATTGATCAGCGGGGAGTACAAAGCTCTACTTGGGAGTATGACGAGGCTGGGCGCGCGAGATCTAGCGAGCACGCTGGCGGGGTTGGTCACGTAAATATTGCTTATAATAATGATGGAACGGTTAATGTGACTAACGAACTAGGTAAGTCGACTCTTTATCAGTTTAGTTTGATTCAAGGGGTGAGGCGAGTGGTTTCAATTGTTGGGCAACCGTCCCCAAACTGCCCTTATAGCAACTCAACCTTCACGTATGAGTCGCGCGGATTGGTAGAAACAAAGTCTGATGCGGAAGGGCATTTGACAACCTATGCATATAATGAGCGGGGCTTCGAGGTAAAACGTGTTGAAGGAGCAGGCTCAGCGCAGCAAAGAAGTATTAGTACAGAATGGGATCCGGTATTGCCATTGAAGAGCAAAGTTTTCGAGCCGACTAGGATGACAGTATTCACGTACGATGGGCAGGGAAGGCCGCTATCTGTTCAGGTCACGAGTAATTGATTTTATGGGAAGATGAAATTTAAATGATTTCGATTGATGTCTCCGGCAGCTTTTAAATTAAAGTGATCGCTACCGAGAGCGAAATTTATTACTCTGACTGTATAAGGTATGTGGCGGGTGAGTGTTATGTGGAGGCTTAATTGGAAACAAAACAATCATTTCATTAAGAAGGATCTTATGATGTCTCCAGTGACGCCTCGGATTAGTCTTTTAATAACAGTCATTGCAAGTTTCCTTATAAGTCTGCAGGTGTTTGCTGATAGCTCCACTAATTATACCTACACAACGTTGGGGCAGATCGCTAGCATTGACGGGCCGCGTACTGATGTCTCGGACGTTACTAGCTACACATATGACCCTCAGGGCAATCTGACCACGATCACCAATGCGCTGGGCCATGTTGTGACGTTTGCGAATTTCGATAACCAAGGGCACGCGCAATCGGTAACTGACGCCAATGGGGTGGTAACGATATTGGGTTATACCCAGCAGGGATGGTTGGCATCAAGCAATACTGCAGGAGCGACAACTAAGTACGCCTATAACGCAGTAGGTGACCTTACTCGCGCTACGTTACCGGACGGCAGTTTTCTTGCTTATTCCTATGATGACGCCCGACGCCTGATAAGTGTTGCGAATGCTCTCGGCGAGACTCAAACGTATACTTTGGATGCAATGGGCAACCGCACGGTCGTGCAGGTAAAGGACGCAAGTGGCGGCCTAACTCGTCTCCAGCATCGTACTTACGATGAGTTGGGGCGGTTGCTTACCTTAGTGGGTGCAAATGGACAAACGACGCATTACGCTTACGATCGGAACAATCAGCGCATAAAGCAAACTGATGCACGGAGTAATGCAACTACACAGGCATTTGATGCGTTGGGACGTGTAACACAAATTGTAGACCCCTTAAGTGGTGTCAGTGCACTGACCTATAACGCTGATAACAAGATAACTGTATTCGTGGATCCTCGCGGTGTCACGACAGAGTATGTGTATGACAGTTTTGGTCGTGTCCTGCAGGTAAAAAGTCCAGATAGCGGCCTTTCGACCTACGTTTATGATGAAGGGGGCAATGTCACACAAAAAACCGATGGTCGGGGTTTGATCACAACCTATCAGTACGACGCGCTTAATCGTGTAACAGCACGGCGCTATCCATCAAATCCAACATTGGATGTGCTGTACACTTATGATGCAAGCGATACGGATAACAAGGGCATCGGGCGCCTAACAGGTGTTCAAGATGCGAGCGGTACGGTGTCCTATAAATATGATGGTCGTGGGCTGCTTATCGCTCAGGATAGTGCTCAGAAATTAGATGCGCTCAAAGTTACCACCACTCAAAGTTACGATTATGACAATGCGGGGCGAATTGCTAGCTATAATTACCCGGATGGCATATCTGTGAATTACACCCGTGATGGTTCTGGGAAAGTAAACGCAATCACAGCGATATCTCTAGGAGATACATACCCTATAGCTACCAATATCAATTATGTTCCGTTCGGCCCGGTTAAAAAGTTGACGTGGGGTAATGGCTATGAGTTAACCCGTACGTATGATCAAGATTACCAGCTCATTACTCAGAATGTCGGCAATTGGCAGCATCAGTATAGCTACGATGCAGTAGGTAACATTACTAGCCAACAGAGCAATCTTTGGGAAGACGTGCAATACCGGTATGACGCTCTGAATCGCCTTACGCGTGAGCAGGCAGTCAGCACGCAAAAAGATTACGTCTTGGATGCCTCCGGCAACCGTACCTCGCGCACTACAACAAATCTGGCTAATGGTAACATCAGTGAGATGCAGCAAGCAGTTGTTGCGTCGGATAGTAATCGCTTGACGACGATTAATGATTTTCCACTTACCTACGATGAAAGTGGGAATATTCAGCAGCACAGTAACGGCTTGCGTTATACCTATGATGCCTCTGGGCGAATGAATGCGGTTTATCAAGATGGTACGCAAAAGGTTGCTGCTTACGGTTATAACAACCAAGGGCAGCGAGATATTCAAATCAATTATGACCCAGTAAGCGGTGCGCTGCTGAATGGTAGCGTCTACCTGTACGGCCCTAACGGAGACCTAATCGGCCAAGCGAATTACAATTCGATAGGGCAAAAAACCCTAACCCGATATTGGTTCTGGCTGGATGGTATGCCATTGGCACAGGTCGAACTCAGCTATATAAATGGTTCCAATAATGGCCGTCGTTTAATTTATCTTCATCCGGATCACTTGAATACTCCGCGCCTAGCTAGCACAGATCAAGGTGTCATCTGGAGCTGGAACAGTGATGCATATGGAAACAGCCTCCCCAATGAAGACGTCGATGGAGATGGTGTCAAAACAAATATCCCTCTACGTTTTCCTGGGCAGCTTTATGACGTACAAACAAAGCTAAATTACAATTATTTCCGCGATTATGATCCCGAGATCGGGCGTTACATCGAGAGCGACCCGGTTGGACTCGAAGGCGGGTTGAACACCTATGGATATGTCTACGGAAATCCACTGAAATATTCAGACTCTAAAGGCTTAAATCCAGCCGTAGCTGGATTATGTTTTGTGCCTGGTGTGGGCTGGATAGGGTGTGGGGTAGCAGCGGCGGGCACAGGTGCTGCAGCTTTAGCCTGTTATCTTACGGGTACCTGTGAACGATTCGCTGAGGCCTGTAGTGCAGCTTGGAATGAAATCGCAGGTGGGGATGAAAGCGTAGTTGATACGACCCAGCCAGAAAATCCACCAACAATTTCTGATGATCCATCTCAGCCGCCAGGTGAGGGCTGGGAGTGGCGAGGTCGGGGAGAGCCTGGCTCAAGAGAAGGGGCATGGTATAACCCGAGTACTGATCAATCACTTCATGACGACAGAACTCATCCAGCAGGAAAAGATCCACATGTCACTTATACTGATCCAAGCGGTAAGCGTTGGGATAATTACGGAAATGGTTGGGTTCCCCAGTAATGGCGGTGAGAAAGCATGAATAAAATTTCTTTGTCTCAATTATCTGCGGTTTGGAAGGAGCATGTTTTACTACGAGCCTCAGAAGCCATGAAAATTGGCCTGATTGAAACCCAGGACTGCATAGATTTACAGAGCGGCATAGTTATCTTTCCAGGCGGCATTGATGAGGATTGCATAACAAATTCACGACCTGATACTACAGTGAATGAATTGCTGTCTGTTCGTCATGAGGCTTTCGGGAAATGGACAGAGCGCCTTGAGTGTTTGGAGGACGCAGCTGAAGCTTTGCATGAGCTATGTTATAAAGAGAAACAAGCATTTATGTTTTGTGAGGCGGGATACTTAAAGCTCGGAGATAAGTTTTTAACTCAATATGATTATGTTGTAGTTAATGGCGATCCGTTGCTTTTAGTAGATATCCTCAAAAGCTCATCGGCCGATATAGCAAAAGTTTTGAGGGCTTCTCGATCTACAAGGATACTAGGAGTCGTAAAGGTTGAAGTGCCGGATAAAAATAGTTTTCTAGGCCGCCACAAATTGTTTATATGTGATGCGCTAGATGGGGATTCGGTATTTGTTTCTTCGTTGATACATGATTCTTAAATTGACGCGTTCACTACTATGCTGATTTTTAAGCATCACGACTCGGATTCCGGGCTCATGGCGATGCAAGGTGGTGGACGGCGCTGGGAAAGCGCCTTTGGGATGCATGTGCTGCAGTTATCATGTGGCTGGACTGGATTGCTAAAATATGGAGCACTCAATTAGTCCTTTCTAGAGTTTGTGATGCGTCCAATGGGGTAAGAGGATTGGTCAAGTGTCCATCGAAGCGGCAATACACAATCTTTCCAGGCGCCACCGAAAATCAAGTGATCACGGAACCGTTGATTCTTCTGGCAAGGTTCACGGGGTCTTTCTAAGCCTTGCTAAACCCTGCTTTATGTGACCCGCGTTCTCGCCAATCGTCCACAACGCACCTCGAACGTTACCCCCAATCTCAACGCTCCCCTGGGCTTCGACATGGAGCGTTGACTCCATCAGCGCCTCCTCTAGTGCGAGCTGATTCTGATACATCCTTTCCAGCACGTCTGATAACGAGTATTCGCCTGCCATTTTCCTTTTTCCTTTTTCCTTTTTCCTTTCCTTGGAGCCATCCGTCTGCTATCCGATGTTTTTGTTCATTCGGTTTCGCTTTCTCCGGCACCAAAGAAGGGGGGAGCGCGCAGCGTCCCTACGAAGGATGGCGGTTTGGAACGGAAGCCATCTGCGCATATATCCCAGCTCAACCCCATTGCGCACATCCCAGCTAAGGTTCGAGTCAATGCCTATCTCACACCTGAGCGCCGTACGAAAAAAGGTACGTGCTTGGGCAATTGAAAGCAGTCCACTTTCGGCTGTTAACGCGACGAACGACTAACTCAAAGCTGTAGCGAGATCACGCCTGAAATCACACGCCGTAACGTTTCTTCCCTCCTGAAGTAATGCAGTATCTTCCCCCTCGGGGGCCAATGCATATGCTGCCGGATGAACATGGACAAGATGAGCCGTATTCAGAAGCGGGGCTACGCACAGGTTGCGG
>Ga0065714_10064475_pt1 | contig 58122 bp, 56 predicted proteins | sample MisRhiReplicate2_FD_59101 | JGI IMG/M metagenome (GOLD analysis project Ga0065714, IMG submission 59101) | Miscanthus rhizosphere microbial communities from Kellogg Biological Station, MSU, sample Rhizosphere Soil Replicate 2: eDNA_1 v2... | ecosystem: Host-associated > Plants > Roots >...
GCCGTGACCAGTCGCGGGATATCCACCAGCAACTGGGCTGGCGCCGGCTTGCCCGCAAAAGGACTGATTGTCATGCATAAACCTCGGAAAGAAGGATTCGGAAAAAATGGCAGTTTACTGAGAGTTCGACTGCTGCGCGACGTTATAGATCCTACAGCAGCAAGAGAAACTTCACGCAGTCATCACGTCTGGGCCTGACGCAGCGCGTCACTGATGGCTGCCAAGGCAACATCCAGGTCGGGATGGCCATGAAAAGTGTGGCTCAAGCGCAAATGTTGCTGGTGCAAGCCACTGAGACTGAACAGCTCACCCGGCGCAATCACCACCTGTTGGGTGAGCAGGCGCTGGAACACCTGGCGCATGTCGACTGCCCGCGTGGCGCCCAGCCAGAACGTCGCCCCGGCGGTCGGCGGACGGTAGGCCACTTGTTCCCCCAGGTGCAGGTCCAGGTGCTGGCACATGTCCTGTGCCTGCTGGCTCAATTGCAGGCGCAGCGCTCGCAAGTGCACGTCGATTCGCCCGCTTTGACAAAGGCGCGCAATGGCGCGCTGGCGGATCGACGACAGCCGAAAGGACCGCAGCAGGAATTGGCGCTGCAATTCGCCGCTCATGCGTCGAGACAACAGATAACCATAGGGCGCTTCCGAACCCAGTACTTTCTCGAAAGAAGAAAACACGATCAGCCGCTCTGGGTTGACCAGTTCGCGCAGGGCTGTCTGGGGCTCTGTGAAACCCAGCTCACCAAAGGTGTCGTTTTCCAGCAACCAACAGCCGTAGCGTTCCAGCATCTGCGCGACGGCCAGACGCTCAGGGGTCGACAGGACGAGCCCTGACGGCAGGCTGACCCGTGCTGACAGCAACACCAACTGCACCGGTTCATCGCATAACAAGCGGTCAAGCGTCGTCAGGTCCAGGCGACCTTCCAGCGTCCAGGGCAATTCGATAACGCGCACGCCAGCATCCTGGAACAGGCGCAGTACCAGCCAGTCGCAGGGCGATTCGACAACCACCGTAGTCCCCCTCAGGCCCAGTACGTCGATGAGGATGTCCAGCACACCGCGCAGGTCGGCGCCGATGTAGACGTCATCGGCATGCCAGCAACGCGTGGGCGACGAGGTGTAACGCGCCGCCAGCACGGCACGCAGCTCCCAGACACCGCATGGCTGGGACCAGGGTTGCAGTTGGCGCGGGTAGTGGCGTACCAGCTCCCGCTCCAGGCGCAATAGGCTGCCATCCAGCGAAGCCAGCAACGCCGGTTCATCACCACTGAGCACCACCATGCCCGGCCGGCGCGCCGCAGCGTAGAGCCGATCGAGCAGATCGCCTCCGGCCCACGCCAGCGGGTTGGCCGACAGGGGCCAGGCGTAATAGCCCGATTTGGCCACCGAATAGACCCTGCCCTCCTTCTCCAGCAGCGAGTATTCCATACTGCAAGTCAGAAATGGTAAACAGGTGGCGTGAAAAGCCCTCCATTCCAGTAGCATTAGGGTAGTTTTTCCTGATCCACCCTGCGTTTTTTTGTAAAGATGGAAAGTTACCTTCAGAAACTCCGATGGATATTGTAAACAGATGAAGCTCCAGATCAAAGATTACAAAGCAAGGAATGGATGGAGGTTCTCGCTGCTCTTCGATAAGGAGGGAGACGGCTTCCCCCTTTTCTACCCCACCGCATATATGACGATCAGAAAATCAAGCCTGATGGCCAATACCCAGCGGGTGGGTTTGCTCATTCTGAAGAAGGTATACATGTGGGCAAGCAGTCGTGAAATTGATCTTGAGCGACGGTTCGCCACCAAAGCCCTTCTATCAACGCCTGAGGTCGATTCGCTCGTTTTCGCCATAGCGACCAATACCAAAAAAAATGACGGTACCGCGATCACAAGCGCCAAGCTCAACTATGCGATCGAGGTCGTCGCTGATTATCTTGGATGGTTGTTCGACTACCACATCACTGATCGAAATGATGATTCGAACAAGAGGCTGATAGAGGGCTTGAGAAACCAGCTCACTGCCCGCAAGCGCAAAACACCGTCGAAAGCCCGTCAAAAGCGCAAGCGACTAGCGAAGCGTTTGGATGAAAAAGTTGAGAAAATTCTTCTGAGTTGGTTTGAGGAATATGAGGAGGCTGATGCCGGAAGATCGGTGAGACCTTTCCGGCACGCTCTCGCTTTTCGCAACGTACTGATGCTGAGGATCCTCTACGACACAGGTATGAGGATTGGCGAGCTCTTAAGTCTGAAATATCCACACTTTATTCCTGGGCGAGGCGGCGACCACGCCTATCTCCAGATCGAACGTAACCATGATGACAAGTTTGATCGGAGGATGAATCAGCCCGTGGCGAAAACGGTGGGTCGTAAAGTACCAATTTCGCCGGCACTGGAGCGAATGATAGTGATGTATTTAGACACCCATCGGGCGGAGATTCCGAACGTCGGGTTCGACAACGAATCGTTCATCTTCGTGAATCACAAAGCCGGTCAAAACCAAGGTCGTGAGATTGAGTTTTCGACTTTCAGGTCTGCATTCGCTGAGATCGTAAGACGAGAACCAAAGCTGATCGGCTTACACCCTCATCTTCTTCGTCATCATTGGAACTATAACTTTTCTAAGAATGCCACTGAGCGCGGTCTTACGGACGAGCAAACTCGAATCGAGAGAGAACTGTGGATGGGGTGGAGTGCGGGCTCGGAATCTGCACGAGATTATGACATGCGTCACATTCAAGAGTCGGCATTTAAGCACGGGCTTGAAATAGCATCGCATACGGCTAAGGATAAAGAGGCTCGAAAGCAATGATCGAGGCAAAACCAGCAGACACAAATACCGACGCTGCTCTGACAGAAAGTCATGAGACGGAAGAAAGCGTTTTTCGAAGTACTCTTAGCGCTGAAGAACTTAGAGCACTCGATGCTTTTGACACTATGGGCACCTCGCCTAGAAGCGGCTACAGTATAAAGTTTTTTGACGACAAAATTGAGCTTTACGGCGTACATCGCGTAAATGCCAAAGCACTCCTATCCATGGCGCCAGTGACAGTCCTCGGCTTTAAATCTACTGTTCTGTCCATTGCCTCTAGCACCAATGTATCACCACCTACGCTAGCCGCGCGACTTCGTACTTTTAATCGCGCAGTGACGATATCGAAAATTGATAAAATTACAGTTGACACTTTTCCCCGACTGATAAAAAGTCTTTCCGATGATGATATCAATGCTATCAGCTTGCTTCTCACGCATTGGCACAAACTTGGATACTCGGGCATTGATGACGCTACAATTGACGTAGTGAAGTTAGAACAGCGGACATACCCGACACATCAAAAAAGAATTACATCTGGCGATCCGACCCAAGGATGGTACACCGACCAAGAGTATGACGACTTGGTTCAAACATACTGGAAAGAATATGAAAACGGCGAAAAGTCCCTAACTGCTACCGTCATACTCTTGCTTAATGCGCAATTCGGACGCAGAGGGCTGCAATATGCTCATTTGAAAATCTGCGATTTTCAATGGAATGGTGAAACAGATGGTGTCAGCGGCAAGCGCGTCGAATTTCCAGGGGTGAAAGATAAGGGGTCTGATCAATGGTTCCGAGGCTCTAAATCGGAGGTTCATCCAATAGGCGATGACCTTTGGGCGTTGTGCCAATTACAAATCAACGAAAGCATTGCTGCATTTGAAGATCATTTCGGTCGAACTTTGACTCAAGACGAGCGAAAGCAGTTACCGTTTCTGCACGTAGGGCAGCGTTATCACAAGACAAGAATGAACAAGCGGGCAAAGTCAGCTCCAACTGGGACAAGCTTGCTCGAGCAACTCGAGACACCTATCTGGCATATGTCAGGCGGTTCTATTTCTCAGATATGCGCACGACACTATGGCACCAAAGTTATCTCGCCTGTAACTGGTGAACCAATTTACGAATTTGCATACAGAATGAGATATACCAGGGCTCGCCAACTTGCTCGGTTGGGCGTCTCACGAAAAGTACTGTCGTACTGGCTAGGCCACGAATCGGCGAAATCCATCGAAAGCTACTACGACGACCCGGCTGAGGATGCGCGCCAGCTTGATGAAGACATCAAGCCTATTTTGGCCCCTTTGTCGCAGGCCTTTGCCGGAACGCTTCGGGACAGTGAGCGGGACGCTACTCGAGGCCATGACCCATCGACCCGGGTCGAGCTTGATGGACGTAAAGGGGTGGGCTCGTGCGGTGCTGACTCCTGCACAGCTTCGGTACCTATCCCATGCTATCGCTGTAACAAATTTGAGCCATGGGTAGACGGCCCGCATGAAGAGGTACTAATTCGGTTGTATGAGCGTCAGAAGGAAGAAAACAATATCTTCATCCCTAGCTCTGCCCGCAAGATTCTACGTCCCTTGCAGCTCACTAAAGACATCAACGCAGTAAAACTTGTTATCCGGTTGTGTGATGCACGAAAAGCAGAGTTGGCGGCGGCAGCGTTCGCCGATTCCGAGACGGCTGAAAAAATCGACGATGAAAGCAACTAAAGCTGGAGCCGCAAAGAGTCTGAATTGATGTTTCAGTCTCAAATTATTCCCATACATACAGAGCAAGAACAGGGCAAATTTGAAATGCCCGCCCTGGGCAGCTAGTCACGGGCCCACCACTGCACTCGAAAATCATCAAAAAAAGTTCTATATGACAAATACTTTTCATTTTAAATCTAAAGCTCAGCTTAGCAACGAACAACAGCTCAATGCCTACATACATCACGCGCAACATGTATCGACGATGTGGAGAGACATCCCTGGCTTCACGTGGGAAGCAGATTCATGGAACACTCCAAGAGGTGGTCTTCGATTCATAAAGCACGGTGTGAAATTGCACAAAAGTATTCTTCCAACGCCAGAGCAGCGCTTCACTGGCAAGTTTATGGAGTTTGCGAAAGCATACATAATCAATTCAAGAAAAGGCTCGCGGGGGAAGCTTTTCCGCTTTGAATACGCCGCGTTGCAACATGTAGAAGCCGCCTTGATGCAGCTCGACGGTGTCGCAGACATTACCAAGCTGTCGATGGTACACCTTGATAAAGCTGTTGAAATCATCAAGAAAAAGCCAAAAGGCCATCTCAACGCCGGGATCGGAATTCAGAATCTGGCGCGAATGGTGGCGGATCAAAACATCAGTTCAAACTCATTGCGATATTGGGAGCATCCGTTCCGGGGGCGTAAATTTAATGATAGTTTGGAAATCAGCAGAACCAAACTTCCTGACGATGAAGCTCTTTTGTCCCTCGCCGAGATTTTCTCCAACGGTTATAGCGGCGAGCTGGATGACGAGGCAGTTTACGTAACGAGCTTAACTGCGATGCTTTTATCCGCTCCGATGAGAATCAATGACCATCGCTGGTTCCGTCTTAACACGTTACAATCAGGAACTGACACTGAGGGGAAAGTGCAATTTTTCTTGCATTACTACTCCACCAAAAACAAAAAGATAGCCACAAAAGGCGTACCTGCTGTTATGGCCGGCCATTGTGAGGAAGCCTTTCGGAGGGTGCGGGAAATAACTGAGGAAGGTCGTCGACTGGCTCGGCATTACGAGAGCGGCTCCACGAGCTTCTTCCCGCATAGCACCTTGCCAGATGTTCCTCCGGATCAGATCCTGACGCGAGACGAAGTAGTTCAGGCGCTTGGGCGCCCATCAAGAAAATCAGCCGAAAACCTGATGAAGGTTATGCAAGGTGTTCATAAACTCGCCGGTTGGACGCTGACTACGTTGTGGGCAGTGGTTCGCGAGTACAACATGAAAATGAACCCACATTTTCCCTATCAGATTGACCCGAAACTGTACGGATCGACACCTCCCAAGATGTCGGAGTCGTTGTTTTGCCTTCGTGAGTCACAACTTGCGGAGCGTCACCACACGAGCGCAATTTTCCTTGCGCCAGTGAATCATGATTACTATACCAAGCGTCTCGCGATGGACAAAGTCAGCAGTGTGAACGGAAAAACGTATGAATCTTTCCTAACTCGCCATGGGTACCGGGACATTGCGTTACGCTCACATCAACTACGTCACTTTCTCAATACTGCTGCTCAGGAAGCGGGTATCGGTATCGATCGTATTACAGACTGGAGTACTCGCGCGTCGGTGAAGCAGTCACGCGTATATATGCACCAAGATCCCGACCGTGCCGCCAAGCGCTTAGGTGATGCCATGATTCCTGAGGTCGAGCTGAATCCTATCCCTATCACTGCAGCTGACTACGACGTCCGGAATAAGGGCCCGATGATTACTACTCGCTACGGTATTTGCGTACATCCATGGACAATTGACCCTTGCCAGAAATCCGCAGATTGCCTCAACTGCTCCGAACTTGTTCACTGTAAAGGCCATAAAAAATCGCTGGCAGCTGTTGAACGCGAGCGTGACATGGTTGCTGAAAACCTAAGGGCCACGCTTCAGGAAATCGAGGCGGGAAACCGCCCCGCTACGCGCTGGGTCGATACACACACTCGTTACCTAGAACGCCTTAACGCCATCGTAACGATGCACAGAGATCCAAATCTACCTGACGGTAGCCCGGTACAGATGGCTGGTAAAGATTTTACACATGCTAAGCGAGTTATGGCGGATAGGCTCCCCGAAACGATTGCGTCAGACACCCTCAGCATTGAATACTCAGACGACCTTATGAGCTGCCTTAAAAACTTGATGGAATCTGACTAATGCCGCGTGCTTTCACACCCAAAGAAATCAAAGCCATCGTTAATCTTATTCGCGACTGGCCTGTTGAAAACAAGCTCACCTGGGATGCGATTTGCAAGGCGTCGGTATTAGTACTGGATTTCCCCCCGACCCGGCAGTCGCTTTCCGGAAAGCCTACAATCACCAATGCTTATAAGCTTCGAAAGGCCGCTATAACATCCCATCGTGATAGGTCGTCAAAACTTCCGAAGCCTAAAAGCCTTACAGCGGCAGCTGAAACCATCATGCTGTTACAGGAAAAGGTTCAGCAGCTTAATAATGAGCTTCAACTTATGGCCGAAACAGCGGAACGCTTCATCCATAACGCCGCACAGAGAGGTATGACTCCACAACAGTTGTCTGCTCCCATTACGAGACCTAATCGGAGCGAGTGATCGGCCTGAGTTGATGGGAGTCGCGTGGCGAGCACCTAGCTAGATCTCAGATGCCTAGGAGGCATGGTTGTTCTATTATGGGGTCGACCAAGCCCTAGCACTGACAGTCCGAAGCCCTACGCACATCTACCTTTCGTTTGGCGGTAAAACCGCTGACTGTGCACGAGGACTAATTTCCAGCTAGAAGACACTGTTCGAGGCGTCGCGGCCACTCAGGCACCAAACCCATGCTCCAACCGCCTGATAAACTCGACAACCGTGTCCGTCTCTAGCCTGGTCTTGACCATAGCGGCAGGAGCTTTGCCGCCAAATGCTTTTACCGGACGTGACATCCAGTGCATAGCTGCGTCAATATCGCCGCCATACAAGCGCTTCGCGGCGTCGAGCACTTCCAAATAACGAGCCTGTTGATCGGGGGGCAAAGTGCTCATCAGTACGCTCCTTCTGCGGTCTAGTCTTATCCTACACCATCGCCATCCGCTCACTGTCTCCCCCTCATATACGATCTCGGCAGGTGGTTACGTTGGCCTTAGGCTGGCGTCTCAGAAAATGTGTAAACCAGTTTTTTGACGTGTAAAGCGCGGTGGTTTACACATCAAAAAATTGGTTTACACACCGGGTCGAGGGCGGTTTCAAGCTAGATCTCTACTTCTCTCCTGGATTCCCTCCCCCGTACCCCACTGCGTATCAGCACGCGTTGACTCAAGTCCACAACACCATGGTTTCGTCATTCGCTTGCTCGCTGCAATCGCTCAGCAAACAGAGGCAGATAAAGCTCAGACTCGGCTATTTGCCACCAAACCTTGTTCTCATCCTTGTCGGTGAGGCCAGCAGATCGTGCGCCAGAAAGACCTCAAAGCCCGCCTCGCGACCTTATCTTGGGCGGTGAACTCGTAAAACCCGGCTTGGGCAAGTAGCTTTTTGACGATCAGCGGCAGCAACCAGGCGGAGAAAATAAGGTGGTTATGGCGAGGCCAGATGCTTCCCTTCTCACCATTTGCGGGGCCATGAGCTGCGGCGTTACGAGCGGCACAGAAATCGTGAACCCAGGCGTCGAGCGGGCGATATACGTGCTTGTCCCAGTGCTTGCACCACCACTAATGGGCTCCGAAGGCCCTTGGTGCGCTCAAATACCGATTTATCGAGACGGCAACCTTGAAAGACGGGCCTTTTGCCGCCAGCTAAGGATTGCCCCAATATCCGGGTATAGGAAAGCGAATGATCATGCCAGTATTAACTCGTGAAGACCTGCAGTACAAATATGAATGGAAGGCTAGCAACGGCGATAATCCCAAGCTGATTCACGACGATGGAAATCATCTCAGCCGGAATGAGGGGTATGAGATGCAGCGTTTTCTGAACCAAATCGGGATGTCTGACGACGGTACTGAATTCCTGTACGGGAGCGGAACTGACCTTAAAATAACGGCAAGGCAGCGAATTGAATGGATGGTCAAGGAGCATTTGAAGTCCACTTCTCCTGGGCGTGGAACAGTACTCGCGTGGGTTAACGCGAACTGGAACAAGCTGGCCACTGACTTTGCACCGCTCAAACCGAAGAAGTGAAAGAGCGCCGGCGCTAGTATCAGCGCCGGCTTCTCGAGCCACGCTGACTCAATGGACAAGACGGGGGTAGTGAGTCCTCATCAGTCCTTAGGAGTACATTTGTACTTCGTCACTATGCCAGTCTCCTCGGCCCAGACAATTTCCACTCTTGACCAGGTCATTCCCCCACTGCTCGGCAAGAAACGCCTATGGCCACCCGCCCTCAGTCGTCATGGATGAAGGCCTGGTAGTTGCGATGATGACGTCGTCCTCTGGTGTCACCGTTGCCAGGTACCCCTCAGATTTCATCGCGCCAACCAACCTCTGGTTTGACTCAGTGTTTCTTACCTTGATCTTCTTGACCTTCGAACTCACGGTTTTAAAGTCCTCATCGTCGAGCAACGCCAGAGCTGCTGAAACGTCCGGCCACTTCATCCCTGGAAGACATTGTGTCAGCATTTCAGAGCGATGCTTCGGGGTGAGGCTTGCGTTGCGAACCAGATGTTGCAGCACAGGCGTCAGCGAATCAGCAAACTTTTCGCCAGCTTGGTTGGCTAGCGTAGATACACGGCCGAGCTCAGGAACCGCTTCGGGTTTGCTTTCAATCGTCTCCAAGCTAAGCCCTGACCACATCTGAATTTTCTGTGTGAGTGGCAACGCTTTGCTTCTGCTCAGCGTGAGCATCGAGTCGAGTTGGAGCGAGCCGATATCGATCTCTGCCTTCGCTAGATCCCACCGCTCAGCCAGGTAGTGGCCTTCGAGGTGTGGGCAAGTACTCAATACGATGTCCCTGACCTCCGAGCTGTATGGAAGGAATGATGAGGCCACCAGCATGACCCAGCGCCCCGCAGGTAAGACCGCTTTGATCATTGATAGATCTTGGAGCACGACTCCATCGAGCAATACCTTGAGCACGTCATTACTGATGCTGGGTGAGCTCAGAAGATACTGCTGCAGCGCCCAGTCTGCGCTCGTTGACTGCCACAGCGTCCCCTTGAGAGACAATGCATTCCGAGCGATGAAGGCGCTGAACCGCGTCGTGGGTTCCGATCCGATTTCTTCGCCCGAAACGTGGCCGTCTGGCGCAATGAGTTTCTCAAAAAAGATCCACACAGCGTCAGCCTTGGCCACCAGGCGATCACTTTCAAGTGCCTTACCCCAAAGATGTCTTGGGGCGTCATTGAGTGAGTGCAAGTCACAGGTCGTGTGATCGAAGAGTAGATTTGTCAGGTCGTCATCTGAGTCCAGTTCTGCTAGTAAACTGGCCAAAGAATCGCTTGATTCATCCAGGACAGCAGACTGATCTAGCAATGCGCTACCGAGCTCATCGGCGTGAGATAGTAGATAATCACCGAGCCCATTGATGCCCAAAGTCTGCAGTCTACGCAGAGACACGATGCCCACATCTGCAGGATCAGATTTGGCCTCTTTAGAATCCGGCCCAGCTTCCGACTTCGCGCATATCAGCGATAGCATTGGCAGGTTGATCTTGATGCAGCGCCAGTCGATCAGCCTTTCGAGGTCTGCGAGACTCATCATATGGCCCAGTGAGGCAAACCGGACTGGGTAAGCCCTGAGCCACGCCCAAGCTCCCACATTGCTCTCTAATCCTTGCATCAATCGCGAGGCATCTTCGAGCCAATCGATCGTAGGAACCAGATCCGTTGAAGCGTCATCGGCCAGGGTCTTGAAGTCGGATTCTGACAGGTTGTCGGCGATTACTTTGACGAGGGACTGACGGGCCTCGCTTCCTTCAAACACGCCGCCAGCGTCCCCCGTATCCCTAGCGTCGAAAAGGCTCTGAAACAGTTTGGGTTCGAGGCGGTACACGGCGCGGATAAATTCAGTCGCTTCTGTTCGGTTCAAAAGTTCGCGTACAGCGACGGCCATCCGTTCGGAGTGTTCGTTGAGGCCGCTCTTAAGTATGTGGCTTAGCTGGGCATCTGCTGAGTTAGTTGCGAACGAGGTTGGTCGGGCGCTGAGACAGGCGATCAAATCGACGATGATCCCCCTGCCCTCGTCGAGCTCGTCGCTCTTAAGCTTCTCCAGCACGGTACTCGGGCTATCGACAGACGTGGATACCTCAGGCAGCACACCACGTCTCAGCGAAAGGATCAGATCTTTGTCACCAGGTGTCAGCGAACCTTGATAGAAATAACCAAGGTAGTCCGTGTAGTCGGCGTCGAGGAAACCATGCAGCATCAGATAGCTCACGACGCTCAAGCCTGGAAGTTTGTTTCTTACGACATCTCCATAGCCTTTTTTGACGGCAGTACTGAAGGACATCCGGATGACCTGATCCGATTGCTTCTGCACCGCTGCGATTTCGTCTGCGATTGTGCTGAGTCGCCGCCCAAGCAAAGCATGGCGCCGTTCATAGGATGTAGCGGTGAGCAGCTCAGCCTTCGAGACATTTCTAGATGGGTTTCTGGCCCGCCCGTATTGATCCAAGACAACCATTGAGAGGGGCCCGGCGTGATTCATAAATACGTCGAACACCTCGTCGGTCACGAACTGCTTTGGGGTGTACTGGGTGGCAGTGATTAGGACATGGGTTGCCGTGTCCATTTCGGTCAGTCGAAGAAGCGTGAACCAAACGTAGGCTCTCAACTCAGTGACATTGTTGGCCAGTTCGAAGATCCGCTCATCTCGCTCACGCCGCAAGTCATCAAGTCGCATGGCATTGGCGCTGTTCTGCTGGGTTTTCCAGCCGTCGAGGCCCCTGATTACCCCATAGATCGGCCCCCGCCGTTTGACCAGATCGGCGTACGCGCCGGGATGCAGATTGCGAATAGCGACAATCGCAAACAGCTTGTCTGGCTCAAGGCGTAGGCTGCTGGCGAGGATATTGGAGAACATATCGAACTCATTGACGATATTTTTTACCAGCCGGAGGTCATCGATGTAGTAGCAGACCGTCTCCACCAGTCGACGGTCGAGGTGTTCGCCCAAGGGTTTCGATTTGAAGGTTCGATGGTTCAGCAGCTCCATCATCTTTTCTTGGGAGTTTTCGGAGTTGATTACGGGGATCACTGGGACGATGAGGTCAAAAAACTTAGTTTTCTCGCCGACGACGAACATTTCATCGCGCAGCGCATAGACGAAGTAGACAGGTCTTCTCACCTGAGGTGATTGCTTGATGATGAAATTGATTTCACGCAATCGGGTGAACACGTCATGGATGCCGAACCGGTCGAGATCCTCAATGATCACCACGTCAATGCTGCTGCGCTCAAAGCAGTAAATGATCTCATCGATATTTTTGTGCAGGACGGAGCCATGGTGGGTGGTCTCCAGCTTGCCACCTTTCAGTGTCAAACCATCAATACTGAACAGCGAACTCAGACGCAGGCACGTGTGTAGCAGGTGTATGCACCCTAACGCGGCGATTCCGACGGCGAGCGGGCTCGGGATCCACAGCAGCCATTCCAGGAGCCAGGCTGGTTCAATCTTGGGCAGCTTCTCTGCCACAGGAACGTACAGTCTCAGCGCCGCCAGAATGAGGACGCTATAGCAGAGCGTTTTCCACCAGATCTTCAGGCCGGAAGCCTGATCGATTCTCTTAAGGCGGGTCTTGGGAAGCGTCTTTGCTGGGACGGCGTACAGGAGCTGCTGGACGATCGTCTCCTCAATCCGAGCAACGAGATCGGATTCAGCCTTGTTTGCCTCGGATTTAGATTCCTGCCCTGCCTTGGTGGAGGATTCAGAGGGCCGCGAAGAGTCCGAGGCCACGTCGGCATCGCTAACAAGCTCAGACGCCCCGGAGATTTCGTTATCCTTGCCAAAGGTAGCCAACGAAACAAACGCGTAGACAAACTCTGGGTGGCGGTGGACGAAGGTGCGAAGCACGCTGCTCTTCCCTGCCCCGTACTCCCCCGTAATAGCGATGTTCCTGACTTGATCATTCCTCAGACCGTTCAATAACTCACGCTCATACCGCTGTATCTTCTCAGGCTCAATGAGCACAGGGGTTAGCGGCTGGAACAGATTTTCATGAGTAGGCGTGGCCAAGAACGCATATGCGGCCTTGTAAGCAGCGACGACCGCGCAAGGGTATCGCTTCAGGGCGGCCAGCTTGCGGCGAGTCTCGTTGTTCCAGACGGTATAGGCATGTACTGCCCGGTGATAAATGGCGCGCAAGCGAATGAACATCCTTGTCTCCAAGCAGGCTGGCGGCTACCAGGCATTCATCTGCCGAAGACTGATGATCGATCTTGGTTCTGAGCGGGAAGGTGAACTTCCGGTGAGCCTGATACGAGGGCGGGGATGATAGCTCACGGCCATCTTCGCCTGCGAACCCTTTTTTCACCAGGTAAGAGCTAAGCGCTAGCTTACCTCTGCACGATCCGCATGCATGACCAGGCCGGGAGAGTATTAATCAGGCTGAGAAGAACGTTATTTGGGCCGGCAAAGCCGGTGCTGCCGGATCGAGAATCTTGGGAGCTTGGACGATGTGTGCATACGGAGTGTCGGTGAGCCGCTAGCCGCCAGGGTGCTGCCCAGTCTTACTCACGCAACAAACCCGTGCTTCAACCGCCTGAGAAACTCGATGACAGTGTGCGTTTCCAGCCCCGTTGTGATCATGCTGGAAGGAGCTTTGACGCCAAACGTTTTAACTGGGCGTAACATCCAATGCAGGGCTGCATCAAGATCGCCGCCATTCAAGCGCTTTGTTGCGATATCGGATTTGACGGCTTTCGGTTTGTTGAACAGCCAGTTGAAATGCTCATCTCCTACTCTTTTGGAGATTTGAGCGCACCGGGATGGAAGTACAATCCAAGCAATACATCTGCGACTGTAGGAGCTGTCGATGATGAGGTTCAAGCGGAATATTGAATGTCGGAGGCTGTAGGTCTCCCCGCAAGCGCTTTAGGTACGTCGGGCCTTTCCACTTCAGCGTAGTGGTGGATATTATCGAATCCTATTGCCCCATGCTTTTTAGCATCGAAACCCTGAAACGAATGGCGGGATCCATTTTTGGAGTGGGCAGCCAGCACCACTTCGTGAATGATGTTTCCCGTAGATCGCGTGGCAATTTCACCGTCTTCATCCACGTATTCTTCTGACACAAGGGTAGAGACGTGGAACCAATATAAGCCTTCCGGTGCTGTTTCCTGATCGCATGGGTTCCAAATGAGTGACATGGTGTTCCTTAGCATCTTGCGGCAAAAGGCCAGTATAGGGGTGGAAGGCGCTCCGGGCAAAGGTTTGAGTCATGAACCGATGACTGCTCGCCTAGCAGTAAATGTTCATTCAACTCACCCTGCGCAAATAGAGCCCTACCCTGATCGGATCCGCGACCTAGGCCTAGCCACGAACGTTGCTCCATTCGTATCCTGGAAAGACCCAGAACGATTTGAACAAGAAGGAGCGCATCCCATGCCCAAAGCAATATCCACCTTTCGCACAGTCAAATCCCCCGACGGCAGTCGCGAGGTCTATACCCATGCCATCGAGAAGAATGAAAGCCGCCTGCTCAGTAATTTTCAAGCGCTCGGTACCTGCTGCGCTGGGTTGATGCGCTATCCGAAGATCCAGCAGATCTAGCAGGGTCAATCGGAACCATGCTGGGTTTCGATGCGGCGGTCGCAGCGTTGGGGTTCGAACCCTTCGACCCGGTGCACATTTTGTCTGCGCCGACTTGGAAAGACCGCATGCGTGCATCTTGGTGCGTGATCGGTGCGGCCGAGAGAACCAAAGCCCTGCAGCTTGATTACAACACGCTACATAACTACTGGCCCAATACAGATTTCTGTAGCTCGGACTGGGATGCCGAGGTCGAGCAATGGGTAGCTCAGCCGGCTGCGTACGATGTCAGCTGTGAATTTGATATTTGCTCGGTGGTGGGGAGCCCTCCTCTGCCTAAACTGGAGTTCAGGATCTAATACCTGCCCCCCATGGCGCCGGGGCTGAGCCAGGAGCTTTTATTCACAAGGTTAAGCTTGCGATGGGTAAGCCTTCGACCCCTCCCCCGATTCAGATTCAGATTCAGCGTAGACCGAAGCCCATCCGCGCCAGCTCAGCCAGCAGCTCCTCGCGCCCATGCAGTCGAAACGCTCCGCAACCTGCTGACCACTTGCTCCGGCCAACCTGAAGCCTTCATTCCTTCGCGCTGATAGAGTGCACCCAGGCGCGCATCGTATTCAGAGAGGACGCCCTCCTCGACGGCGATCGTATAGGTTTCGTGATGCAGTACGCCTTGCTGCGGTAGCCGCGGCTTTGCAGGTCGGTCAGGTGATGGATAACCGACGCATTGGTCAAAGACGGGATAGACTTGGGGAGGCAGACCCAGGTCATTCGCAACGCCTTCGATATCGTTACGGATGCCACCTATGTATACCCAACCAAGGCCCAGCGATTCCAGAGCGACGACAGCGTTCTGAGCAGCCAAGCTGCGCCAATCGTACCGAGCAGCAGGCTTTCCAGGTACGGTAGTGCTTCCAGCTCTACCCGCGCCTGCTCCGCTATGCGCGAAACCCGGGACAGGTATACACGCCACACCAGGAACAGTGGGGCTTGATGGATACAGACCTGATTGCCGGCCTAGCCGGACAGGTGTGCTTGGTATCCCGGTGAAACAATGCACGCCAAGGCATCAATTTATGTAAAACCCACAGTTCCTTGAGCAAGGCCGTCTCGCTACTATATGGCCTACTGCCAGTGGTGCCCGACGCACCTACCGCTTGAAGGGATTCTCTATGATAAAAAGGTTCCGGCTTGAGCAAAAAGGCCGCTACGAAAAGCTGGTAATTGCTCGGCGTCTATCCGATATGCTGGACAAGTACCTGGGCGGGCGTCCTGCCCCGATGTTTATAGGTGCCGAACAGGGGGGAATCCCTCAGTGGGACGACGTGGTCGTTCAGCACACTGAGGAGCATTGGGAACACCTACAAATCAAGCGGCAGACCACTTGCTTCAGTGACAAACACGTTAACAAAGAAGCCTTCCTGAAGTCCCGCGAACAAAAGGCAAAGGGCGATAAGGCTGGCAAAGGCTCCAAGCCGTCTGATCCAGTCGTTGAAGCCGAGAACGCTGTCGATACCCACGCAGCCAAGGATCCTGCTGACGACGACTTCGATTCGGAGCTCGAAAAGGTAATGAAGAGCCTAGCGTCCTGGAAGGCACCAACGAGCGGCGCAAAACCTTCGAAGCGTACCTTCACGCTGCACCTCCCCGGCCTTGATGTAGCGGTCAAAGGGCATAGCAAGGCACATATCACTACCATTAATCATCTGCGCGAGTTTTGGGACTCATGCAACAAAGACGGGCTTAGCGTCGGTGATTTCTCCCAGCGTGATGACAATCCAACCCAGAGGGTCTACACATGGCTTACTACTTGGTGCGGATTCAGGGACTGGTCGCACGTCGTTGAAAAAATGCAGATGCTCAGCATCGAATCTCTTGGGGATGAGACCGAGCTGGAAAGGGCCGCGCTTGTTTCGCTTGACAGACATTTTCTAGATTCGCGCACGACCCTAAGCCTTCTTATCGACTACATCTCTGATAACACGACTGACACCAACGTAATCAGCTGCTATTCAGCTGCAAAGCAGCTACAGAAAATGCTTCGCCCCAGCTTTCAAACCTGGACTCAATACCTACTTAACCCTCTTGGTCAAGATTGGACAGTCACGGGCACGCACGACCTCAACTGCCCTGATATAGGAGGCTCTGTAAATCCTGCCAGCCAAGTCGTGGGTCATCATTGGAAGGAGGGTGCATCCAACAGGCAGTTTCGGCTGCAAGCCGGCTACTGCTCTCCCTCCCCCGGGGTCACCGCCCTACCCTCCGCCATCCTCCGGTTGGCTCTGCACCTAAAAGCCGGCAGCCACGGCCTGCTGCTCGGCGAGCCTGTATGGCGTCAGGGCGTAGATCAAGAGCTAGGCAGCACACTCGGAATCGGGGAGACCGATCTTGATGACCTGCCGTGGCTCCAGAATACTGAGTCACTCTCCTGCGGGCTCGGTCGCCCCATTACATCGCAGCTAGACAATCGCCGAGAGTCAGCGGCACTCCATGACGCGATGAACGAAGTGGTTTGGCAACAGTTGCAAAACCGTATCGATCAAAAAATGACCAAGATCAGTGACCGGGATTTACTCGCTGCCATGGAAGCCATGTGGCGGGAATGGAAGGTCGAGCTATCGGCAGACCAAACGGCCCGGCAATCCCTTTTCGAGCAACTGATGTATCCACAAACAGAAGGGTTGGACGCAAAGCATGCATTGCGCATCGGCCCTCGTACGCTGGAACTCCTTGAAGGCGCAATCCTGATGCTGATGCTGACATGCGTGGGGCTTGGTGGCGCTGATGCGCACTGGCGCTCGATTCCACCAATAGGAGACATTCTTAGCATCGCTTTGCGCCATTGGTCTGGCGGCGTTACAGACCGTGGCGGCCCGAGACTATTAAGTGAGGACAGCTTGCTGGTGGTGCTAGGTCAGTCGCCCGCTCCCGTGGTCATTCTGTCTGGAGTGGAGGCCTCTGCTACCTGTTTACGTGATTCAGGAATGGCTGACGATAGAGCAGCAGAAAATAGTATGGCAGCGGAGCGTCAGCCCCGCCTGCTGATTACGCGTTTCCAGGTCTATAGCCAACTGCAAAGAGGCACGCTGACCTCGTTGCAAGACTATTTCAAAAAACAATGGAATGAATGGCGTATTGAGCGCGATGCGGCAATTAACGCTTGTGGGAAGGGGCAGTGATTATGATGACGCTTGAAGATTTGACGGCGGCGATAAGCCAGCGCGCTGAGAATAGATATCAGGTGCAGGTTGCTGAAGCATTCGAACTGCCGGAGGCCGACTATCCTTCAATCATTTTACGGCTCAAACGCCAACGGAATACGAATGCCGGCTGGCGTACCGTTTTGTTGATTGAGTTACCTTCAAGCTCTCTTCAAGTGGCCTACCAATGGTCTGCTGATGTCCGGGATGTTTTACCAGAACCTGAGACATCCGATCTTTATATGTTCATGTTGATAGGCGACATCTCTGATAACGAGGCGGCTCGTATTGAGACCGATGATCGTTTCTGCCGCAAAGTCGTGCCGCGTCAGTCAGAGGTCGCTCTGAATTTCCTTGATCGCACCTTCTTGGCCGCGCTAGATCCGCCTGGCAATGTAGAAACCTTGAGTGATCCTCTGGTTTCAGCATTTAAGGCAATGGTCAAAACCCACCCTTGGACAGGTCGGCACATGGTTGCTTGGAAGGCAGAGCTGCTGTCTACAGCCAACGGAGGTGATGTGGTGCAAATCATGAGCGATTCGGTGATCAGCAGCGAGAGCCCGCAATGAGCAAACTTGAATCCATCACCCTAACGAACCTGCGCAAATTTGGCCCCAACGTCACCATCGAATTGAGTCCTGGAGCGACCATTTTGCTTGCCCCCAATGGAACCGGGAAAACTACCGTTTTCGAAGCTATAGAATTGGGGCTCACTGGCAACATTTCTCGACTGGGAGACAATATTCTCCATGCCGTGCGTGATAGCGAGTCGTATGCCGACGTCAGCTTGAATTTCGCTGGGCTGACGGTGAGTTCTCGCATCAGTGAGTCGGGTGAGGTGAGCCAAGATGGTGATCTCAGCGCCATATTTCCTAACATTCCGCCTACAGACATACCTTTTCTCCTCCGGCTAACTCACCTGCTAGACCAACGAGAAAACGGTTGGATTGTACAGGCAGAAGAGAAGGAAGCAGGCTCGCAGCTGGCTCGTCTGCCACTAGGCCGGGACGGTGCACTAGCTCGCACCTCCCTTCCGGCGGTGCGTCGGTCACTGACAGAGCGAAAAAACCGAGAAGAGGAGAACCTGCGTCTCTTTGAACAAAAGCAAATCGAATGGAAAGGCGCTATCCAGGAGCGTGATGTCGCCACAGTTGGCGCAGTGGGCGCCTTAAGGCCTCGCGATGATCTGGCAAGAGCCATTTCTCAAGTGGCGGAAAAGACTGAAAGTCATGGTCAGCTCCCCTCAGGTTTACTAGTTCTGCCTGCGAATCAGGATAATTTGGCAGTCGCTCACTCTGCGCTCATCGAGGTTCTGCGTCAAAAGGTTGAGCGTACGCAAGGACAGATCGCCGGCTTAGCAGAGACTGGTAATCTGGTCGAAAGCTTTGGCTTGATGCAGGCTCGCTTGGCAGCACTCAATGAGGAGCTCGAATCCTCCGATCTGACCTTGGAGGCACACTCTAAACTCCGCTCTGATAATGCCACTCTTCTCCAAGAGCATCAGGCTGGCATGCTGGTTGCTCAGCAGGAGCGAATCAGAGTTAACCAAGCTCTGGAGCGCCTGGTCAATGAAGCAAGCGCCCGCCAACAGATAGAGCATCGCAATGGAGCGCTGGCCCAGGCCGGTACTGCCGTAACTGCGGCGGAACTGCAATGTCGGACATTGCGTGAGCGCCACGAAAGCAATCAAATGGTTCGCAACCAACATAGCCATTTCGACAACCAGCTTGTATCGCTCGACCAGGCAGAGCGACGCCTCCGTGACGGCGAACGACTGGTGGTCGAGTGGGAGCTGGCGGAACAGTGTTTGAGGGCAAATCGCAACGAGGCAGACCAACTGGAAGAAGACTTGGAGCGTCTGGGCGCGGAGGTGGCTGTGCAGCGTGCTGCGCACGAAGACTTCAAGGCAGTCGAGGTGACCGCTAGGGCGCAGTATCAAGCCTTGAGCTCTTCTGCCGACACGATTCGCCAGGCAGTGGCCTCGATTGCCCAGCATCTGCCTCCCGACCTAGAAGATTGTCCGCTTTGCTTGGAACATCATGGGGCCGCGAAGCTGCAGGATCAGGTTGCCAAGGCGTTAAAGGCTATCGATCCTAGTCTGAAGGTCGCAGACCAGAACTTACGGGACGCCGCGCAGAATGTAAACTCCAGCGCATCCGAGGTAAAAACTGCGCTTGAGGCATTTCAGGCCTGCCAAGCTGCGCTTGCCGACTTGGAAGAAAGCCGCCAAGAGTTTGAGAGGGAAATTCAAGCCTTCCGTATTGATCCGATTCTGGCCAGCGATTCGATTCCCTTGGCCAAAGAGTCTCTGAGGGTACAGTTGGAAGGAGTCGCTGCGAGCCGACGTAGCCTTTTGGGTCGCCGGACTGACCTTGCGCCTTTGACAGCGCAGGAGGAGTTTGACCAAGCTCGCGCCGAATTCGAAGGTTCAGTCCACGCGCTTGATCAAGCACGCCTGCAGTACAGCGACGCTTTGACCCGACGCGATCAGGCAGTCGCAACCCTATCTAATTTGACAGCAGGTGCGCCTCTCGCTCGTACGCTAGAGGAGCTCACCATTGAAAAAAATCAGCTAGATCTCCGTATCAGCGATCTCAACGGCAAAGTGGGCACACTTCAATCGATACTCGACACTCAGCAAAGCCAGTTGCTTGAATTCAGCAGCGTGGTACGACTGACTGAGGAAGCTATACGGCAAGTCCAGAGTCATCTAACGGCGGTTCGCGCCAACTGGCACGCGCTCGCACTTGAAGGCGATCCTCTGGCTGAGGCGGCCCAAGCTAGGGCGGACAGATTGCAATCCGCGATCAATGAACTTCACGGTCACATCGCCGCGCTGGAAATCGTCGGCATTGAAATAGCATCATGGGCCAAGTTAAATGACTCGCAGATGGCGCAGCGTTTTATCGATGCCCTACGGCTTGATCGTACGGAGGAGGCATACGAGGCCTATCTTAAAGGGGCTATCGAAAACGCCCAAGGAAACTTCAACCGGTTGTCCAAGCTCGCAGATGCCATGGATACCCTTGATGGGTCTCTGAGAAAAGAAATCGCGAACGTGCAAAAGCATGTCAGGAAAGTCGAACCAAGATGGCGGGCCCTGCTCAAGCGTGTCGTTCGTGAGTCGAGATTCCATGACGCGAGCCTGAAATTCGTCAACCGGCATAACCGAGATCGAGCTGGCGTATCAGTGCCATTGGGTAACATATCGGCGCCGGTGCCCAACATTGCAAGCGAAGCTCAGCTTACGGATCTGCAGCTGACGTTCCTGCTTTCGATGGCCATGAGTCATCAATGGTCGCCATGGAAAGCACTATTGCTCGATGACCCGACACAGCACCACGACTTGGTTCATGCGTCCGCGGTCTTTGACCTATTGCGTGATTATATTGTTGACCACGGTTTCCAGGTCGTCATTGCGACCCACGACGCTTTGCAAGCTCGTTACTTCCTGCGCAAGCTCCAAAACGATGGGATCGAGGCGAAGATCTGGTCGCTGGTGCCTACGGACAATGGCGTGATTGCTGAAGAGGGACAGCGCAAGCAGTCAGTGGGCGTAGCTCAACCTACCACGGGTTAGCTAGCGCCATCTGGTCAAAACCAGGTCAAGAAATTTGGCCTGGCTATGGATAAACCACCGGAGCGTCACTCATTGCGGTTATTTCCGGGGACATGGGCTTGGTGCGCAAGCTCTTCAACCTGCTCTACAAGTTCGCGGTTGAGGACGTGCCTGGGTTCCAGATTCGTGACTGAGCACGCCAACCTGCGCGACGACTGGTTCCAGAAGTCGCTCGTGGAAGAACCTTGGAGCAAGCCACCAGCACTGGTACCTGAGGACTGGCCGCTCAAGAGCCCAGCGGGTGAGTGAGCCCCGGCTGTCTCTCTTGGCCAATAAAGGGAGGCAAGTTTCACCAATCAATCCCCTTTTTTTCAATAATGGATTAATCATGACACTTTCAGCAGAACAGTTGTTTGATGAGTTGAAGCAAGCGATTGACCGCTCAGTCGCGGAAGAGTCTTTCGCGATAGTCAAATCTGCAGCGGAAGCTGGCGGGATGGTTGGAGGCGAAAAGAACGAAAACGTCATGACGCTGGAGTACCAATACGGATACACCGACTCCACCCGGGCCCAAGTTACCCTCGCGATAAAATCCTGGGATACCAGTTCCCCTGGCCAGATGAAGCCTGACCGCAACAAGATGACCATAGAGCTGATCCGCGATGGTCGGATTGAGCAGAGTCATACGGATTCGTACGAGGACTGATCGAGTTTTGCGTACTCGCCGATGCCTGACCTCGAAGTACATGGCTAGCAGAGGATCAGGCATCATGAATGAGTATGGTCGTACTCCACGTGCGGAAGTTATGGAGCCGCTCAGTTTTTTCAAAAATACAGCGGGTTTGTTTGTGTTCAAAGCTTAAGCGCAGCCAAAGGCTGCGAAGAAGGCGACTCCCCCTCGGCCCCTGCGGGGCGATCCAGATGCGAGCCTGGTAACGAGGCCAAATCTGGAAACCGTCAAAAGCAAAAACCGAACCGGCAAAACCGTGTGTGAACCTTGCAGATCACCTGCGGCGGCACACCACTCGCTTTTTTCTTGTCCTCAAATAAAGAACTCCGTCTCGCGAAAAAAAATTTCAAGGGGGCATGCAGGTAAATAATTAAAATACAGCGAAAACCTCCAAGACCATGGACAGATTTAGTGAAAAGCACTGACTTTGTAGGACGCTGGATGCGAGCGCATCCCCTGCAAAGGGGGGGATCGAGATGTCAGGGATGAGCATCTGCTGTATCCAGAATGAACCCTAAGGTTAGTAGGCGAGCTCAGTGCCTGTGGTACTCTCTAACGCTCTATGTAGGGTCTTTCCGCTGCAAAAGATGTGCGTGGGCCCTTCCACCTCTCCTTGGCCAAGAGCATCAATGTCGCTCAAAACAGGATTCGCCACTGTACTGAAAGCTATCCGGACTAGCCGCGGGCTCACCCATAAGAACATGTCGGGTGCTAGCAGCCGTGGCTACATGCTGAAGCTGGAACATGGGCTTTCAAGCCCTACCGTCGACAAGCTGATAGCCATCAGTGTGCGATGGGGTTGAGCCCCCTCACACTGTTCACTCTGACGCTTAGCGTGGAGAGCGGCCAATCTGTTGATGCGCTCGTACAGCGACTCAAAGCTGACGTCGCAGATTTGGAAGCCAATGGGGCGCTTCAAGGCTTTGGGATCTCATCACTCCCAGATATCCGTGCGATACGGGTCACTTCTCCCCGCCGGCGGGAGGTTGCTTGCCCTTCCTCGCAAGCCGAGCTGTGCTTCGCGGAGTAGGTGATTCTGGGACTGCTCTGGTGTCAAAGTCCGAGATCAATCGAAAGAAGAGCGTCCCGAAACTCAGCTGGCGCGAGATCATCATCCACAAGGCGCTTGAGTACGTGATAGATAACCTGAGACCGTAGCTGCTGCCGGACATGGATGTAGCTGCTATCCGTGCGCGGCACATTAGTGCTCGGAAGGACGGTCTCAAGCACAGAAAATGCCTCGGCTCCGACATCCTGTTTGTAGACGCGGGTCAAGCTATCCAAGCCGGGCTTTCGGCAGTAGTTTGTCACTGCATCACTCACTATCGACGTGAGACACGCGCGATAATGCCGAATAGCGCATAGCCAAACCTGCGCCTCCTGTTCAACCCTCAATACCCTGCCCTCACGGCCTACTCACTGCGCGCAATATTCCGTTAAAGCGTGCCAGAACACCAGGGCAAGGAGCGGTTTCGGAACCTTCAATGCACATTCAACTGGATCTGAACCATAACGACCGCGACGCATTGCTACGGCACTGCCAGCATTTTGTTCCAAGTAGCGAGGACGCGCACGAGGACGCCCGCCTCGCTGATGCCTTGGAAGCTCTAGCCGCTGCGCTTAATGACGCCACCCATCCCAAAACCGAGTTCTCATCAGCGAATGGCGCTGTGCCGTTCGAATCCGACATCGGTGGGAGTTGGTGGGAAGCCAATCTGGGCGTCGATTACCAAGCCGACAAGAAGGTGACCTTCTTCGTGTCGGCGGGCTACCAGAAGTCCTTCGATGGCGACAACCATAGCTATGAAGGGATGCTGGGGGTGAAATACGACTTCTGATTTAAACTGTTTCACTTCGTGGCGTCGTAGGCCCACACAAACGAGAGTTCGGGAGCGCTGGACGGCGCTCATTGAACTCAAATGATGCCACGGATGGGAGAAGCAAATGGCAGGCGAATACTCGTTGTCTGACGTGCTAGAAAGGATGTATCAAAATCAGCTCGCCCTAGAGGCGGCGCTGATGGAGTTAACGCTCCATGTCGAAGCCCAGGGCAGTGTTGAAGTCGGGGATAACGTCCGAGGTGCTTTGTGGGCAATTGGTGAGAATGCTGGCACATCAAGCGGGGTTTAGCCCGCCTTAAAAAGCTCCCATGAGTCAGCCGCTCTTCGATTTTGATCTCAAACGCGTTTCGCTTGAGCATTACATAACTGGCAAAGCCGCTATCAATTTTCCGCACGTTGAGAGTACAACGGGTGGATGGCATTTCCTTCCATATTTTGATAGGGAATCCGGCGTGGCCAAGTGTGTCGTTGGCAGGTACCCATTATCCTGACCCCACCGCCTACTTTAGTGAACTTGGCATTATCGACGTGACCGATGAGCTAGCGGAGCGCGGCTGGTCTGTTGAAGAACGGGGCCTTTTCATGGCGGATCACTACATGGCTGCTGCGGATATGGTCGTGAGATGTGCGCTTAGCGAGTCCATTTATTGCAGCGTCGTGCTTAATAATTGGTATCACTCACAAGCCGAAAGACTGCGACTGCTTGAGACTCTAGATACAGCGACGTCACAGCTTCCCAGGGTTGGCCGATGGCAAAAAGTGGAAGCGTGGCTGCGTACGCAGACCTTCAGGGAGGATAGCCGCTAGCCTGGATGGAGAACGGTGCCAGTGCTGAGTGGTGCATCGGCTCCAAGGGTCTCAGGTCGCTGGATTTTCGACGATTTCAATCGATCTGCTGAGCTCGTACTGCATGCGATTGAAAACCCGGTCTAGAGTCGGATGCGGCGCGCCGAGCGCGCGGGCGTCCATCCCGCACGCCTGCGCGCTCCGCTTACCAAGGCTCATGCGCATTAATCGGACACCGACATGCTGAATGCGTTGGGATGTCAGAAGCTGGGGAGGCGCCACACCTAAACATTCCCGCTAGAAAAGCCTTGGGAACTGAATGACTTTGCCAGGAAAAGCGCTGGTAGCACATCCAAGCGTCACGATTTGAGCCCAATTGCATTCTTCAGCACTCGGATTTTAACAACACGCACACTCACTCATTGTGATGGCTGGGCGTTCTAATCGCCGCCCTGAAGCAGTGGTGGTTTCCAGTCAGCGAAGTGTTTTAACGCATCAAGGTCGCCGATCAATTCCTTCGCGTTGGCCAGCCGCTCCATGACAGCCTCTCTCGCCACATCATCGAGGCACTGCGCTGATTTTTCGATATCGGCGAAGAATGCGCGAACACTATTCACCTTTGCCCACGTCTGGATTGCGGCTTCGAGCTGCTCACGGCTGTCCTGTATAACCTTGAGGTGCTGTCTCTCCTCCTCCTTTCTTTTCCATTCCGCCATTTGCAGTTGGTGCTTTTGCCGTTCGAGTTCGGCTTTCTCCCGTTCGAGCTTCACTTTCTCGGCAAGCCCTGGAGCTTCAGCGATCAGAAGCTTCACGATGCTCGGGATTTTATTGATCAGATCGCCAGGCTTGTCTTCCTTCCAGCGCTGAACCCACTCCGCCCGGTAGTAGGGAGAATAAACCTGAAGGCACAGTCGACCGCTGGGCATGTCGGCACGCATTACCCATTCGTTTCGATACGGGGCAACGCGTTTTCTCTCTGGACGTGAATCCAGCCGGACTAATCTTTTGTCTACGCTTTTGACTTCAACGTATTCGCTGATTTCGTAAATGGACAAACCAAAAACGACGCTTCCAACATGAACCACAGTTGGACGTTGAGGCTGCCAAAGCGAGGGATAGACATATCTCGATGAAGGGTTGTCCCTATGATCAACTGGTTCGCGGCTCATGCGCTCGGCAGGATCGGTGAAGGTAACGGTGAGGCCTTTTTTCATAAACGCTAGAAACAACTGGTTTGCGAAGTTGACTGCATGAGCGAGCCCACTACGGCTCACTATCAAATCCGCCATCGCACGTTTGGTAGGCCTATCGTAGCCGTTCTCGCTTTCCCGCACTTTTTTGAAGTGGTCTTCAATGCTTAGTAAAAGTGGGTGCCTTCGGGGTTGCGCGTCAGCATTTCGCGGCGCCGTACGATTCACCCTCTTTTGTTTGATCGCTGACGGTCGCTGAACCTGAAGCGGTGCTTCATTTCGGTTCCACACCACGGGTTCGCCAGGTTGAGCATCAGGCAAGACTGGGCGAGCCTTAGCTTTTCCTACCGCGACTTGCGCCCAGTAGCCAACAGGCGGCCTGGGAATATTCAGGCTGACGAAGACCTTCGTGAGATAGCTGGAGGAGACTCCGAATCGCGAGCTAATTTTGGTCATTGGAGTCGACCAAGCCAGATCGAAAAGCGAGTCTCTCGTCACCACTTCGTCCGACATATCGCCCGCTGAGTTCTGAGCGTTAGCTGAGCCTTCCATAGGGATCACTTTCCAGCGTTTGAAGAACAAATGATCGTAGCTAATCCGTCGCGACTACACAGCTGGTTACCTACTTCCGACGGATAGACGATGTGATATGAAGCGTCGATCTTAAAGGAAATGGTGGCGCTCCGATTAGCCCGGCCTTGCGCCCTAGGATGCCGTCCCAAATATGAACCTACAGACGGAACAGCCGTAAACGAATCGTTGCTAACCGTCTGTGGTTTGCCGCGATACCTCATCCAGCAATGATCGGCGTCTCAATGAATCGATCAGCCGACTCCATGTAAGTGGCCAGGTCGACGATCTGTCGAAGGACAATGACTACCTCAAGCTTGTGTGCATCGTCGGGCAGCCCTATCCGTTTTAGCATCGCCTTTGCGTCCTCCTCGATCGCCGCTAGCGCATCGATATCACTCTGCAACCTCATGTCGGCCTCCTGCCATTGTGAGATCAGAGATACATACTCCACTTCTTCAAATCACACCACCCGGTACATGCACTGCTTTGAGGTAGGGAAACTGTGCAGGCTACCTGCGTCATGGCTCCCAGCGCACCTTTGAGAAAACGATCGAACCGGCTGGTTTCTTTTATGGTTTCAAACGACTGCACTGGCGAGTCTATGCCTGTACTCACAGCGAGGGAGGTTTGCCAGGTACTGCGCGATGCAATCCTCGAGCGACGCGTGATGGTTAGGCAAAGCGCTCAGACTTGGGAGGAGCTCTATGCCGGGATGTTCATGGTCGACATCGAAGGATGGAACATTACGATCTTCAACGACTGCGATGAGCTCGACTATTGCGAAGGATGCGTAAAGCCCAGATGGCCGGCGTTGGTCGTTCGATTCGGGAGAGCGGTTCGGCACAGATCCCATTGCGCTGCTGTCTGTATGGGAGCATCAAATACTTGAGAAGCAGCTGAAGGAGCTCTGAAGACAAGAGCCAATAGCGAGCGAGCATTTTCGGCGTACTCACTTCGGTTGATACCTTCGATCGTGCCAGAACCGATGGGCCATCCCCTAGCGGATAGATTCAGGCAGAGATCGGGCAGGCGCTAGATCAGCTACGATTTACGCACCAGATCATCAAGGAAGATACCGATGCCGGATAGCTCTATAGCGAACGTAGCCACAGCAGACGCCCTCACGCTGCTGCTACACAACCAACACGCAATATGCGCAGCCATTGAAGAGGTGACTAAGTGGCTGCTTGATAACGGAGCGGAGAATCTAGCCGCTAACGCAATCGGAGCAATGGAGACGCTGGACAAGAATGCTCAAGCCATCACAGATGCCATAATGCGTCTCCGTCATTCTTCCTGATCAAGCTTTTTCAGAGATCTCGATTAGATTTAGATCGGGGTCACGAACGTAAATCGAAAGTATGGGCCCGGTGGCCCCGGTGCGCGGTACAGGCCCATCTTTGATCGGCCAACCTTGTTTGCCGAAATGTGCAATCACTTCCTCCAGAGGCTCGCTGGCGATGAAACAGAGATCCAATGATCCAGAAACAGGAAGGTGTGCTTTTGGCTCAATCTCATGACCTCGAACATGAACGTTTATTTTTTGTTCGCCGAAGTGGAAAGCGATCCGCCCCTCGCCGAAGGTCTCCACACGCATACCCATAATTCGCGTGTAGAAATCCTTGCATGCCTCAACGTCGATAGTTGTCAGTACGAGATGGTCTAGATGGTCGATCATCGCGCCCTCCTTTCTGTTAGGTGGAGGCTGCTCACTCAAGGTGTGAACATGCCCAGAGGAATATAAGATGCAGGCGTTTGCCTGCTCGCAGGATTTAGTTAGGCGCTCACGGCAGATCGATTGCTAGCTGGGCTAATGCTGCCAACTAAATCAACCAGTCAATATGAGCCTCATGTCGTACCACATCAGTCAAAGCATGTGCACTAGATTCTTGGGGAGGACATCGCCACTTCTCCTGCCAGAGCCAATGCCTCTTACCCTCTTCTCCGACGGTCATAAACGTAACAAATCATGGAGCGATTTGGTCGTGGAGAATAGAGTGTGCCCTCACCAAAAAATTGATTTCGTTTGTCTTCAATTAAACCTTCTCGACCTACGCCACCCTCGCCCCCTGCCCAGACTTATGCAATACCCGCCTCCTCAATTCTACCGGCAATGTTGACCGGCGCCGGGCTAATCAAGGAGCGCAGTCCCTAGAAGCTTCAACGGCGTATTCAAGAATCGGGGTAGGCCCGAATGAACGACTACAACGCTGACTAGCACCAAAGGCCGTGGACTACCAAACTTGGGTGACCCACCTCCTCGGTCGCATGAGGGTCTGCAAGCTACCGACGGCTCCTCGCTCCGTGCAGGCGCTCCACGGCCCCATGTTGTGAAGCGTGAATGCGCTTCAACACATCTCCTGCCTGAAAAAGCTTTCGACCCCCGCCAACCAAATAGTACGGTATCCCACGATAATTTCTCTCATCCATTCAGCCTTGGGGTGGAGGAGCTTTATTCTAGATTGATGAGCAGCTCCGAGCTTTTAACGCGCGGTAACCAAACGCTCCCCGTGCTTCGCCTTCGTGGCGTGGTTGGGGCTAAAGGAGATGGCAGGCTGTCTGTTCTTTTGACCTGCTCTAGACCGCGGTTTTGTAATGTGAGGGCACATTCCGAGAACTATAAGGCAATTGGTCGAAAGGACAAATGCACAAAATCTTACAAACATATTGGTAACAATCACGCGCCTAATCTGTTTCAAAAGCGGAGATAGATCAAATAATTTCTTACGCCTAGTATCGCTCCAGGCAAAACGCCCAACATCGGAGCTGAGTAATGAATCTTCTGAAAAATTCTTTTAAATCATTAGCCATGATTGGTTTGATGGGCTCTATCGGTTTAACCGCTACAATCGCTTGCGCTGCACCACAAAACATATATGAACAAGCAGCTGGGTATTATCGCCAGGCCGTGGGGGATGCTGTTGTTACAGCAGTATACGATGGATACATAGACCTAAACCCTCAGCATCTTTCAGGCATGTCCCAAGCGGATATTCATAAGCGTATCTTTGATGAATATCAAAAAGCTTCCCCAATGGTGCAGACCGCGGTGAACGCTTTCTTGGTAAAGATCGGCGATCAACTGGTTCTCATCGATTCAGGTTCTTCAGATTGCTTCGGCCCAACCATGGGCCGCATGGTAGATAATATTCGCGCGGCGGGATTCGCTCCGGAAGAAGTCAATGCAGTGCTGCTCACTCACATGCATCCTGATCACGCCTGCGGTGTGACTCTTCCCGACGGGAAAGCTGCCTTCCCGAATGCGACGGTATGGGCAGCCAAAGGTGATGCCGATTACTGGCTCGATGTGAATCAAGAAAAAAGCTTGCCCGTCGATCAACGCCCTTTCTTCAAAATGGCCCGGGATGCTATGGCGCCATATTTGGCAACCGGGCGCTTCAAGACTTTTGAAGACGGTGCTTCTATCGTGCCCGGCGTAGAGGCCCTCCCATCTCATGGCCATACTCCGGGTCATACATCTTATCTGGTGAGCTCAGTGGGGAAAAAGATGTTGGTTTGGGGTGATATCGTGCACGTCCACTCGGTTCAACTTGCTCATCCCGAGGTCACCATTGCAGTTGATGTGGATCCCAAAGCTGCCATCGCCTCGCGTCAGCGATTGTTAGCAAAAGCCGTTGACGGACGGTGGCTTGTAGCAGCTGCCCACCTCCCGTTCCCTGGCCTGGGTCACGTACGCAAGGAAGCCGAAGGCTACAGCTGGATCCCTGCGGAATACCGTAACCCAATCAATTCTGAAAAGTGATTCAAGCACCGAGCCCTGTAAGGGCTCGGTTTTGTTTAGTTGAAACATAATCGGCGCCCCAACCCAGCTAATACAGGAAGGGCTGAAGGCCATAGGTGGCGCATCCTCCGGGGCGCCCTTGCTACTTCGTCAGTGAAGTTAGGTGCATACCGCGCAGGGATTCAAGAACCCTTGCTCGAACTGTCCAAGCTGGGAGCTTATCTAATTGTTGCCAGTGCAATACCAATCTATGACCCTTTCGACTATCTATCCACAGCGAACCATTTGTTAGGATTTCCCAGTCGAGTTAACTAATTCACCTCAACCTTAACGAGGCTACCATGACTAAAGCTGTCCGCTTCCATCGTACCGGCGACGCAGACGTTCTGCAGATTGATGAAGTCGTCGTAAACCCGCCTGCTACGGGCGAAGTCCAGATCGAAGTTAAAGCTCTGGGCCTGAACCGTGCTGAAATCATGTACCGCACCGGTCAATACGTGATTGACCCTGTCTATCCAGCACAGCTTGGCTACGAAGCCGCTGGCATTATCCGGGCGGTGGGCGATGGCGTGACCGATTTCGCTGTAGGCGATATCGTGAGCGTAGTCCCCGCGTTCTCGTTCGCCGATTACGGTATGTACGGCGAAGTTGTAAATGCTCCAGTCCACGCGGTGGTGAAACACCCCACCAACCTGTCGTTTGAAGAAGCCGCTGCCAGTTGGATGATGTTCGTCACCGCTTATGGCGCTCTGGTCGAATACGGCAACTTGCAAGCCGGTGATACCGTGTTGGTTCCTGCTGCATCAAGCAGTGTCGGTCTTGCAGCGATCCAAATTGCCAATATGCTCGGTGCGACTCCAATCGCCCTCACCCGTACCAGCGCGAAGCGTCAAGCACTTCTCGATGCCGGCGCCAAGCACGTCATTGCCACCCAAGAGCAGGACGTTGTTGCCGAGATCGCACGAATCACCGAAGGCAAGGGTGCTCAAATCGCCTTCGATCCGGTGGGTGGGCCAGAGGCTACCAAGCTTATCCAGTCGCTCGCACCCCAAGGCTTCTTCTTCCAATACGGAGCACTGGATCACCGCGACATTCCAGTACCGGTGTTCGAGATTTTGGGCAAGCATTTGACCATTCGTGGTTATGAGCTGTTCGAGATTACTACTGACGCTGAAAAATTGGCTCGCGCTAAAGCGTTCGTTAACCAAGGTCTGGCTGAAGGCAAACTGAAGCCTGTCATCGACAAGATCTTCCCGTTCTCGCAGATTTCTGATGCTCATCGCCACATGGAATCCAACGCTCAGATCGGCAAAATCGTAGTTTCCGTCGGTTGATTTTTTGCCTGACTCACTTTTGATTGCGTCGGCAAAGTAGTCCCTCCTTCTACGCTGCTGTTTGGCATAACCATCGTTGTCCTCAGGACAACGATGGTTTTTTCATTGCTCAGCAAACTCTGGAGAAATCATCATCCGCTAGGCTAACTTCAATAAGCTGAAGCCCAGCTTCTGTGATTCGACTTGGGAACACTTGAGGCAGTAATTGTTCGTGCACTGGGATCAAGCGCTTGATCTGATATCCCACATGCTTGAGCATCTCATCAGAGCTGTGGATCAGGTTGACCATACTCCCCATCGCAAGCCCCACTGGCCTAAGCCTTAAGTCGCCTTCCACTTCCCCGCCGACTATCTTTGGATCATCAAGCAGGTTTTTGTAGGAGTACACCAGGTCTCCTGCGAGAACCCAAACGTTCTGGCTGTCACGCGCAAGGTCATTACGGACTTTAACCCACATGCAGCCATCCGTATGCGTATTGAAGGCTGTATGAACGTCAATACCCGGCAGAAGGTCTTCAACCTCTCCTTTGAGACACACCAATCGCCCCTGTCTAGCCAGGTCGGCCACGCGCAGCACATCCGACGGATCGGTGCCCAGCATCGCCCACTGCATGTGCGCAGGTTGTGCCATGGCCGATATCCAGTTCGAAATCTCCCGTTCTTGGATATAGAACTTCGCATTAGGGAAAGCTTGGATGTTGCCCATGTGATCAAAATGAGCGTGCGTAAGGATCACGACGTCAATGTCTTCAGGCGTCAGGTCACACTCGGCCAATACCGCATGAGGTGGCTGCCAATTGATGACTCCAAATTTATCAGCCAGAAAGCCGCCATACTCAGCGTGGTTGTAACCCACATCAACCATGATGTTATGGCCCTGCCCCTGGATCAGTACATAGGCATAGGGAAGCTTACGGATGCCCTCGTTGTGAGCGCCATAAATCACGGCGCTTTCTGGGCAGTTCAACGCGAAGGCATACTCCAGCACGCGGATCGAATAGGCATTTTTTGTCATTGTTATATCCTTATCAGTGAGCACAGCAGGCACAGCATCCCTCGAATTGAACCGGCTGCAGACCCGACCATGGGTCAGAAGCGCATTTCAAGAGGCTGAGGATTTCGGAGAGCTCTCTGTGCCAGTGACAGGTCACAGCGGGTTCAGCGCCTACGGATACCTGAGCTTCCAACGTGCGCGCGAGCCCGTTCAATTTCACCGCACTCGACACCATGTGCCGAAGGTGATCGACACCAAGTTTGGGTGGTTTTATCCGCATGAGCGTTGCCTTGACTTCCTCTGCCTGTTCGCTCAACGAGCGCGGCATGTTCATGAGAACTTCCAGGCGAGTTTCACCGTCAGACAAGATCAGCATGCCGCTGATCTGACCTGCCAGCCGAATTAGTTGGTCATAGGTCGGCTTGATGCACGCTACGTAGCAAAACCAATCATCCCCTTTGGCCGCTGACACAGCTGACCAGTTGGTCAGCGTGTGCCGTTGAGTTAGAGCAGACATGATGATCCTCCTCGAAAAAGGGGCCAACGCACCCACTTGATCATTACGAAGCGCTATACCCATTGAGCATGTATAGATGCGTATCGGCAGAGCGGAATCGATAGTCGATCACCGCTTGATAATCTTCCGAGTAATAGAACTCGTTTGCCTTCTCAGGGCTCTCGAACTCCACGAGCACCACACGCTCGACTACCCTATCCCCTTCAAGCACCCTTGGTTCACCACCGGCGATCGCGAATGTGGCACCCCACTTCTGGAGCACAGGTGTGACCTTTTCCATATATTCCCCATAAAATACTTCTGGATTCGTCACCTTGAGTTCTGCGTAGATGTAACCTTTGCCGTTGCTCATCGCGTGTCTCTCGTAGTTAATGAGTGCCGCCTAAGTAAGCCGCTTTCACGGCGGGATCGTTCTTCATTTTCGAAGCCAGGCCATGGATATTGATGCGGCCGTTCTCAAGCACATACGCATAATCACTGACCTCCAAAGCGGTAGCCGCAAACTGTTCGACCAGGAGCATGGTCACACCAGTCGACTTGAGCCGTTGAATGATGTTGAACACTTCTTCAACAAGAATGGGAGCCAGGCCCATTGAGGGTTCATCCATCAGGATGACATCAGGGTTAAGCATGATTGCCCGGGCCATGGCGAGCATTTGCTGCTCACCTCCGGAAAGCGTTCCAGCCTGCTGGTTTCTGCGCTCCTGCAGACGAGGAAAGAGCTCAAGGGCGCGATCAAGGTCGCCCCCGATGTCTCCCTTCGGCCGGCTCCTGATGAACCTTGGAAACGCACCCAACGTTATGTTGTCGACGACGGATAGCGTAGGGAAAATTTTCCGTCCTTCGGGTGAGTGAGCAAGACCGAGCCTGGCGATTTTATGCGAAGGCAGCCCAGCGACGTTTTTGCCATCCAGAAGGACTTGCCCATCACTGGGGCTAATCATTCCCGAAAGAGCTCGCATCGTGGTGGTCTTACCGGCTCCATTTGAGCCGATCAGGCTAACAACCGTGCCTTTTTTGACCTCAAAGTCGATGCCGTGAAGCACTTGGACGCTTCCGTACCCCGCAATCAGATTCTTGACCTTAAGCATGCTTTGCACCTCCAGTAACGAAGCTGTTCGTTTCGCCATCCGGCGTCGCTGCTTTGACGATTTCTTCTTCTGGCTTTACGCCCAGGTAAGCCTCGACAACTCGTGGATCGTTCTGCACATCAAATGGCAAACCCTCTGCGATTTTCTGGCCGAAGTCGAAGACTGTGACGCGGTCGCAAATCCGCATCACCATGTCCATGTGGTGTTCAATCAAGACGATGGTTACACCGCGATCCCGGATTTTTTGAATGATTCGAATCAGGTCTTCGATATCAGGTGCGGTAAGTCCTGCAGCAGGTTCATCCAGAAGCAATAAGGCCGGGTTGAGAGCGAGTGCACGCCCTATTTCAAGGATGCGCTGCTTGCCATAAGGCAGGTTCCTCGCCTCCTCATGACCAAGATGTTCCAAGCCAATAAAGCGAAGAATGCTCCAAGCCTTCTCCCGCGCCGCACCTTCCTCTGCTCGGTAGCCGGGCAGCCCCAGCGCTACCGATGGCAGGCGGCTGGCAAAGCTATGGTTGAACGCCACCAGGACGTTTTCGAGGACAGACATTTCGCCGAACAGCTGCACGTTTTGGAATGTTCTAGAGACACCGCTCAATGCTATTTTGGAGGGTGTCGAGTCTTGGATGGCTTTGCCTGCAAACTGAACCGTTCCTTCAGTTGCTCGGTAAATGCCCGTGATGACGTTCATCATGGTGCTTTTGCCTGAGCCGTTCGGGCCAATCAACCCATGGATAGTTCGGCGCTCGATATCCAGATCGATTCCGTTTAGCGCCTTCAGCCCGCCGAATTGCATGACAACGCCACGAGCCTGCAGAGCCGGGCCTTGGTTGGCGGTGACCTGACCGCCCAGGAAAGCTTCAACTGATGGTGCAGAGGCGCCCGCTACGCTTTCGCTACGAGCCTTGGTCGGTGGCGTTAGCGTCTTGACCAAGCCAACTACGCCCATTGGCAGGTAATAGATCACACCCAACATCATCAAACCGAAGATTGTCAGGCGGTGCTCGGTCACATCTTCAATGCGCAAGACTGCCCACACCACTGCGGCCGCCATTGCCACCGCAGCCACGCCATACTTCGGAGAGATTTTGCTTTTTGCCAGCGAATACACGACTGTCGCCACGGTCACGATAGCGATACCGATAGCGAGCGTTCTGACCGTTGCCAAATCCGAGAGCCAGTTGGGAAGCATGACTACGATCGCTGCACCAACTATGGCCCCGACCCTGCTCTTTTTACCGCCCAAAATCAGGGCGAGCAGGAACAGCACGTTGAGCTCGAACCCGAACGAGTTCGGTGCGATGTACTCTTCTGAGTAGCTGAACAACGCACCAGCAAGGCCCGCAAAGGCGGCGCTCAGAACGAAGGCCAGCACTTTGTAGCGGTATACGTTGACGCCCATGCAATCTGCAGCAATCGGACTGCCGCGCAGCGCTTCAAAAGCTCGACCAATATGCGAACTCAGAATTCGAGACACAACGACTAGCGCTGCGATCAAAGCGACAAGCACTACATAATAGAACTCTACAGCGGTAAGCCTGGTACCGAAAACCTCAGGTTTGAGGACTTGCAGGCCCTGAGGGCCTTTGGTCAAGAATTCCATCTCATTGGTGAGGATCTGGATGATAGTGGAGAAAGCCAATGTCACCATCGCCAGGTACGGGCCTGTCACCTTGAGGGCAGGAAATGCCAATAGACCACCAAAGATCGCCGTAACACCTATTGCGAGCGGGATTGCTGCGTATACCGGCCAACCAAGGCTGGTGGCAGCAATACCGCAACTGTAGGCGCCCACAGCGAACAGGCCGGCATGGCCGAGAGAAACTTCGCCGGTATACCCGACCAGGATATCCATCCCAAATAGCAAAATTGCGTAGATACCAATGACGACAATCAGGTGCAGGTAATACGGGTTATGGAACACCTGTGGCAGCAACGCACCGGCCATAAGCAACAGAACCAGAGAGAGGATTGAGGTCTTCTTCATGGTTACACCTTCTTGATCACGGCTTTGCCGAAAATGCCTGCGGGCTTGATCATCAACACGACCAGCAACAGGATGAGACCGGGGACATCTTTGTAACCGGTGGAGAGGAAGAAGCCTGTCGCTGTCTCAGACAAACCCAGGATGATCCCGCCCACGATCACCCCGACACCGGAAGTCAACCCACCGATGATTGCTACTGCGAACGCTTTAAGTCCCAAAGCCACGCCCATACTGGCGCCAGTCAGCGTCAAGGGGGCGACCAGAATGCCTGCAAAGGCCGCAGTCATTGACGACAGTGCGTAGGAGAACGTGATGACGCTACCAGTGTTGATACCCATCAGACCTGCGGCATCACGATCCGAGCTTGTCGCAACCACTGCTTTGCCCAGGATCGTTTTGCGATTGAAAAACTCGACCGCGGCCATGATTAATAGCGCACCTGCTACCACAATCAGCTCCATCGGCATTACAAACGCCGATCCGATTTGGATGGGCATTTCTGATACCGGTGATGGGAATTTGAGATCGTCCTTGCCCCATATGTTTTCAGCGACGTTCTTGAAAATGATGGCCAAGGCAATCGTTGCCAAAATCCACCCAAACTCGGATTTGATTTTGAGCGCCGGCCGTACCGCGACACGCTCCACAAAAACACCTTGCGCAGCACCAAAAAGCATTACCAGCGGAATGGCTGCCCAATACCCAACGTATGGAACTATCGTCAAGCCGACCAGCGCCCCCAGTGCCAGAGCTTCTCCTTGGCCGAAGTTAAGAGTCGATGACGTCGAGAACGTCAGTTGGTAGCCAAAGGCAATCACAGCGTAAATCATGCCTACGGAAACCCCGCTAAGCAGGACTTGAAGTAGCATTCCGTCCATCTTTCACCTCTTCAGCGCGCAGGGCGCCGTGGCGCTCAGATGTCTGGGCGCCTGATTGTGGGAAATGATTAGTTCGCTTGAATCTTGCCGCGGTCTGCGTCGTAGGCGAAGACCACTTGGCCGTTCTTGATCTCACCCATGATGGCTACGTTCGTGGTTTTGAACGCCTCATGGTCAGTTTTGGAAAACGGCTTGTTGTACGTCATGACTAGCCCTTCAACCGGGGCCTGAAGATCCTCAAGAGCTTCTTTGATCTTGGTGCCATCGGTGGATTTGGCCTGTTCGATTGCGGCGGCCAACAGATAAATGGAGTCATAGCCTTGGGCTGCCCACACGGGGCCAGGGATCCGCGTGACACCATAGGCCTGCTCGAAGTTCTTGATGAAGGCTTCGCGCTTGCCAGAAGCCCCTTCGAGAATAAAGGTCTGAGGCATACGGACAGCTTCAGCGTTCGGGCCAGCGTTGTCCGCAAAGTTAGGCATGGAAAGCGTCCAGCTCCCAATCATGGGAACCTTCCAGCCAAGCTTGGCCATGCCATTGGCAATTTGAGCGAGTTCAGGCCCTACGCCATAGGTCAGGATGACCTGAGCCCCTTTCATTCGAGCTCTAAGCAATTGCGGTGTCATGTCCACATCTTTGATATTGAATTTCTCCACGGCGACAGGACTGATGCCCCGTTCTTTGAGTACACCCTCCAGGTCGGCTCGACCGAGTTGGCCATAGTTCGTGGAGTCAGCAAGGATTGCGACCTTTTCGAAATGCCGATTGTCGATTGACTCCTTCACGATCATTTCAGCTTGAAGTCGATCTGGAAGCGAAACGCGGAACACATAGCTGTCAGGCAGGAACGCCTTGGTCACGTCTGAGCCCGATGGGCCCGGGGTGATGATCGGAATTTTTGCTTCTTGGTAGAAACGCTGACTGGCGAGCATGACGCCGGTGTTAATGACGCCGACAGCCGCCACGATTTGATTCTTGTAAATCAGCTCCTGGGCTACCTGAATGCCGCGCTCATTTTTCGCTTCGTCATCACGCTCTACCAACTCCAATGGACGGCCCATGACACCGCCCTTTTCATTGATTTCCTTGACCGCAATTCGCATGGCATCGCGCATGGAGACGCCCATTGGAGCGGAGCCTCCCGTATACGGGCCAGGCACGCCGATCTTGATTGGTTCGTCGGCAAAGGCGGCGCAGGCTGTTACAAGTGTTAAAGCTGCGGCAACATGGCTGATGAGTCGTTTCATTTTCATTCTCCGTTGTTCTTGTTCTGGATGATCTGAAACATGGAGCTAGTGAATGTGCAGGCCTCCATTCACATCCAGCACGACACCGGTGACGTAGCTGGAAAGATCAGATGCGAGATAGAGACAAGCTTTGGCTACGTCGTCAGGACACCCAATGCGTCCCAATGGTGTGGCTAACAGGGTTTTTTCGCGGTTGTCGCTAGATAGCCGGCCCGCGATGAGGTCTGTCTCAATCAGGCCGGGCGCTACCGCGTTCACTCGGATTTGATCAGGCGCCAGTTCCCGGGCCAGGGCCTTGGCGAGGGCTTGGACAGCCCCCTTTGCCGCTGAGTAATGGGCTCCGCCCATAACGCCGCCACCGCGTTGCGCGGAAACGGAACTCATGCAAACAATCGCGCTGCTTTTCTGGGCCCGCATACTCGGGACGACGGCCTTAGCCATGTTCAGCGAGCCCCGCAGGCTCACGTCCAGAACCAGGTCGTAGCCTTGATCATCAATATCCAATACTTTCCGGGGTTGGCTGACCCCTGCATTGTTGATAAGGATATCGATCCCACCGAACTGGGCGAGCGCTGTCGCCACTGCTGCCTGGCAGCAAGCGAAATCACGAATGTCATAATTCAACGCCAGCGCAGGCGTCGGCAGTGCAGCGACACGCTCGGTATCGTATGGAGCTATATCGACCAAGACCACATTTGCCCCCTCCTCGGAAAAACGCTGGGCTATCGCCCAGCCAATTCCGTTGAGGGAAGCACCGCCCGTTACAATTGCGACTTTACCTTGCAAGTACATGGCAACCTCCAACTCTGACGACAAGCTCTGGCACATCAGTGGATGTGCAAGCCACCGTTGACGTCGAGGATCACGCCAGTGATGTAGCTGGAAAGGTCGGACGACAAGAACAGGCAGGCATTTGCAATGTCGGCAGGCAACGCCATGCGCCCCAATGGGGTCGCCGCCATCGCTGCAGCATGCATTTCAGGGGTGAGTTTGCCGATCAGCAGCTCGGTATCGACGAGGCCAGGGGCGATGGAGTTGACCCGGATGTTGTCGGCGGCGAGCTCACGAGCCATTGCCTTCGCCAGCGTCTGGACGCCGCCTTTGGCGGCAGCGTAATGAGGCCCGCCCAGGACACCTCCTCCGCGTTGGGCAGCGACCGAGCCCATGCATACGATCGCGCCACTGCGGTTGGTGCGCATGTGCGGCACCACAGCGCGTGACATGTTGTACGCACCGCGCAGACTGACATCCATGACCAGGTCGTAATCGTCCATCGTGCTGTCCATCAGCCTAAAAGACTGACTGACGCCTGCGTTGTTGATCAGGATATCGACCTTCCCGAACGACTCAACAATAGAGTTCACCGCCGCCAGACACAGCGCTGGATCGCGTACATCGCACGTCAGTCCAAGATGACCGTCACCCAGCTCCTTGGCAGCAGTCACAGTGTGTTCAAGGTTTAGGTCAAGCAAAGCAACACGGGCGCCATTCAGCGCGAAGCACTTCGCCGTTGCCCAACCGATGCCCTTCATGGAAGCGGCGCCGGTTACGATTGCAGTTTTGCCTTCAAGTAGCATTTGATCACCTTTATTGTTTTTGGCTGGTGAGTTGCGAACTTCGTAAGCGTCCGGTTAGTTCAGGGTTGAAGCACGACCGAACCGGTAGTGCGTCCATTGGCCAGATCGTCGTGAGCCTTGCCCGCCTCTTTGAGTGGGTAGCAGTGCTCCGTACGAATTTTCAGAACACCCTCGCTGATCAAGCCGTAGAGCTCCGCAGCACCGCGCTTGAAATCGGCGTCTTCCGCGATGTAGTGGGAAATGGTTGGTCGGGTCAGGAACAGCGACCCTTTGTTGCGGGTATGAGCCAACTGGATAGGCTCTACGTCACCAGAAGGCCAGCCGAAGGAAGCCATCAGACCGAAGCGCTTGAGGCAATCCAGAGAACGTTCGAAGGTAGCCTTACCAATGGATTCGTAGACGATGCTGACGCCTACACCATCGGTCAGTTGCTTGGTGCGCTCAACGAAGTCTTCGCTGTTAAGATTAACGGGATACTTGCACCCATATTCCTTCAGCACCTCCAGCTTCTCGGTACTGTCGGTGGTGCCGATTACGTTGGCGCCAAGATGACTGAGCCATTGGCAAAGGATCAGTCCGACACCGCCTGCCGCAGCATGAACCAATACCCAATCACCCTTGTTTACCTCACGTAGTCGAGTCGATAGGTACCAGGCCGTCAGGCCGCGGAACAGGGCACCGGCAGCAATGTTTGGATCGATGTTCTGGTCTGGCAGAACGAACGCTCGACCGGCAGGGACATTGCGTACCTCAGAATAAGAGCCAGGGACAGCGTAGTGATAAGCAATCCGCTGTCCTACCTTGATCTCGCTGACCTCGCCACCCACAGCGGTTACTGTGCCCATACCTGCGAAGCCCAAACCACTCGGCAAGTTCACAGGAAGGATGCCGGAACGCAGCTGGGTATCGATGAAGTCGACACCGATCGCCTCATGACGAACTTGCACTTCATTTGCTGCTGGCGCAGCAATTGGCGCTTGCTTCCATTGCATGACCTCAGGCCCGCCAGTTTGCTCGATGAGCACGTAGCCAGTGGATTCACTCATTTCATATCTCCTATTTAGAGGTGGTGGATTATTGGGCTGTCCAACCGCCGTCGACGCGAATGCAGGTACCGGTGACCATCCGAGCTGCAGGGCTAGCCAAGTAAACGGCGGCGCCTACAATGTCGGAAATGTCAGCCATGTAACCGAGAGGAATTTTCGAAACAAGGAAGTCGTACTTTTCAGGCGTATCAACAATTTTGCGAATGAGCGGGGTATCCACAAAGGTCGGAGCGATGCTGTTGACCCGAATACCAGAGGAAGCGAGTTCGATGGCGAGTGCCTTCGTCAGCCCTTCGATGGCGTGTTTGGTCATGCAGTAGATCGACCGGTTAGGTGAACCGACGTGCCCCATTTGAGAGGTCACATTGATCACGCATGCCTCAGCGGCATCACCTGACTCAAGCATCTTTTTGATGGCCGCTTGCGAGGTCACAAACAGCGCCCGAACGTTCAGGTTAAGCATGAGATCCAGGTTTTCGTCGGTGACGTCCTGAATCGGTTGCGGGAAGTTGGTGCCCGCGTTGTTTACGAGAATGTCTAGCTGCGGCAGGCCGTCAATCACGCTCCTTATTGCAGCGGAGTCAGTGATGTCGCAAACAATGATTGAAGCCTCATGCCCTTCAGACTGCAATTCACTTGCGACATCACGCAGGGCTGATTCCGTCCGGCCTACCAAGGTCACACTTGCGCCGGCTTGGCAAAGCGCAAGTGCGATGCCGGCACCGATTCCACCACCGCCGCCTGTGATCAGCGCATGCTTACCATCAAGGCGAAAAGACTTTGCAACTGAGTAGTTCCGATCAAATGACACATCGGGCTCCTTTTGTTTTTGTGGATGCCGTTACGACGTGTTTGAAGCATAAGGCTGGGTGCTAAATCCATCCAATTCAATTATCATCGGAATTATGAAGATTTTTCGATCAAATGGTAAATGTCATGTCCCTTTCGACTGAACCACGCGCGTTACCGAACGTAAATCTCAAACTCCTGCAGGCATTCTTGCTTGTAGCTGAGCATGGAAGCTTTCGACAGGCTGCTGATTTAACTCATAAATCGCAGTCGGCAGTCACCAGTCAGATCAAGCTGTTGGAAGCACAGCTTGGGCTCTCACTGTTTCACCGCACGACACGTCATGTGAGCTTGACCCGTGAGGGGGAACAGCTCTTGGATAGCGCACGTCGGGCAATCCATGAGATTGAGTTAGGCTTGCGCAAGATTCAGGAATCGGCTGACCTGCAGAGCGGCAGAATATTCCTCGCGTGCTCCACCACGGTGGCCGCCACTCGCCTAGCGAAAATTCTGTCTGCGTTTGATCACGATTATCCTGCGATCGAGGTTTTCGTAAGGGAACTCACCTCTGGCGACATGCACGAAAGCATTCGCAAGGGTGAGGTAGACTTCGGCATTGGCCCTATGAGTGATGCTCAGGATTTCAATTTCGAGCCTGTCCTCACCGAAGATCTCTATGCATTGGTTCCCAAGAAGCTTCTGCCCAACGCGGGAGAGACGATCACGATGGAGGAGTTGGCCAAGCTTCCTCTGCTACTGCTAAACCAAGCCACCGCACTGCGGATGCTGATCGACGAAACTGCAAAGGCGTCTAACCTTACGCTGACGACCCGCTATGAGTTCAATCAGGCACAGACGTTAATTTCCATGGCGAGTGCAGGACTAGGAGCCGCGGTGCTTCCATCGGTTGTGCTGCCTGACTACCCGCTTCCCGAAACAAGCCAGATGCTCATTGTTCAACCCAAGATGACGCGACAGGTGGCGATCATTACGCTGAAGGGACGGGCACTATCTCCTGCAGCAGCCAAGCTTGCGCAGTTGGTGCGGTTGCTTATCAGCGTCCCCCACTCAACGCGTAATCGTATTCAGCCATACTCGACTTAGGTTAAACCTGGTACCAAGACGCATAAACCGTAGCATGGTCAAATACTACGGTTGCCAAACTGCAAGTCGAGTTCAGGTGAAACTGGCAAGAGAAAGAATCCGCTCTGCTCTCGCCAGCACGGGCGCATCGATCATTCGACCATCAAGTTTGAACGCGCCTGGCTGACTATCCGCGGCTTCACGGACACGTCGTGCCCAGTCCACCTCATTTGCCGAAGGGGAAAGGCTTTCATGAATGACGGATATCTGGGACGGGTGGATACAAAGCACTCCGCCGAACCCCATGCCTTGTGAGTTCTTCACCGACTCTGCCAAACCGGACACATCAGCAATCGCAGGGTAGACACCATCCAGCGGCGGCGCCAACCTATTCAACTTCGAGTGCAAAATGACGCCTGCGCGAAGCGTATTGAGCATGTGTTGGCCGCCCTGGGTGCCCTCCTCCAAAGCTAAATCCACGGCCATGTCGATCGAGCCAAAACAAAGGCGCTCTACGCCAGGCGTCGCTGCGAGGAGTGACAGGGTTGCGGCTCCCGTGGCCGTTTCAATGATCAACCAGAGCGACTTGCCGAACTCAGACAGCTGCATCACCAGCGCGGGATCTTCTGCCTTCGGTAACATGATCCCCGCGACGCCTGGTTCGCGATTGCAGAAATCGACGTCAGCCTGGTATTGAACATGGCCCGTACTGTTGATCCTCACCCACACCCTCGCCTCCGGATTTTGCTGAAGGAACGCCTGAAGCGAATCGCGGGCCCCCGGCTTTGCGCTTTCCTCGACAGCGTCTTCAAAGTCGATGATCACTCGGTCGGCGCCCGCGGCCAAGGCTTTGGCAAATCGTTCCGGCCGATCCCCAGGAACGAACAATGCAGACCTGACAATTTGAATAGCACGGTCAAGCTGATCCATGAAGTTAACTCCAGAATAAATGGCTGGTTATTCAAACGTTACTTGGCCGGTCTGGCTGATGCCGTTGCTTGTGGCTGCCCATATATGAGCGACGCCAGGAGACTCCACAAGCCCGCCTATCTCGACCGTCTGATCTGAGATAATCGGTTGCACGCCTTTAAACGCAAAGCTGCGTACAACAGCGTCAGGCTTAGCCTTGGTGAAAGTTCGAAGGACAAGGGTTGCGGTCAGTGGCCCATGCACCACCAGACCTGGATACCCCTCTGTCTCGGTCACATAACGCCAGTCGTAGTGGATCCGATGGCCATTGAACGTGACTGCCGAGTATCGGAAGAGCATTACCGGATCGATATCTACCTGCTCACGCCATTCCGCTTCGGGTGCGGGTTTACCAGGCGCGGCTTTATAAGGGCTGGGGTCGCGATAAACGATGTCCTGCTCCTCGGTGAGCATCAGTTCGTTAAGCTGATAAATGCTGTGCTTCACCGTCACAAACAACAGAGAGCCAGAGCGCCCCTCTTTCTCTTGAATCCTTTCAATCGTGGAGATCCGCTCGGCAGGAACACCCACTTTCAGGGGTTTGTTAAATACCAGCCGCCCACCCGCCCACATGCGAGCACGACTACCCACTTCGGGCAAAAATTCTCCAGTTACGGGGTGGCCATCTTCACCGATTAACTCGGCTGCTACAGCTTCTTGGAAAAATGCCCAATGCCAAAGCAACGGCAATGGCTCTCCTGCTGCTGGAGCAGGCTCGCTCAACGTACCCGCGATTCGGGTAACCAGCTCGGGGCTGATGGAGTCATGCCGCGTTTGAGTACGGCCAGCCCAGGTTGAATAGTCCATCGGTATTCTCCTCAAACCGCTGCCGATTTGGTAGCTGGCGTGTAACCCACATTAGCCAGGGCGCACGCATCCTCGATGATCATGTCCGCAGCTTTTTCCCCGATCATGATTGCCGGAGCGTTGGTATTGCCTGACGTGATGCTGGGCATGATCGACGCATCCACGACCCTTAGCCCCTGGATCCCATGAACCCGCAAACGGCTATCGACCACCGCCATCTTGTCGTTTCCCATTCGGCAAGTACCCACGGGGTGATACATCGATTGGCCGAACTTGCGGATGTAGCCAAGCAATTCCTCGTCGGTTTGCAGCTGTCGGCCGGGCATCGTTTCCTTCACAACCTTGTCCGCCAATGGTTGCGATGAATAGATTTTTCGCATCCAGCGGATTCCGGCAATCATTGCCTTGCAGTCATCTTCATGAGTGAGGTAGTTCATCAGGATGTTCGGGTCGTCGTAGGCACTTGCAGAGTTCAGGCGCAACCGTCCACGGGACTTAGGGCGAACCTGGCTGCACGAGGCTGTGACTACTGGGATCTTCTCTGGGACGATCCGGCCGTCCTCAGTCACGACGATGCTGAATGGACGGAACTGGATCTGGATGTCTGGATACTCGAACGATGGATCGGACTTGGTAAACGAAACGACCTGGGCAGCTGCAGAGGTGAGCAACCCTTTTCGCACGCCTACGTATTGCAGAACATGCGGAATCAGCCGCCAGCCTTGGATCTGGTGGTTGATGGACATTTCCGGTGATACCTGATTCAGAAAGTGCACATATGCATGGTCGTGAAGGTTCTCGCCGACGCCCGGAAGATCCTTTACGACCGCAATTCCGTGTTCTTGCAGATGCTCCTTCGGCCCTACGCCAGACAACATCAGAAGCTGCGGGGACGCAATTGTGCCGCCGCTGAGAATGATCTCGCTAGCCATGGCAGTACGCTTCCCGGGCTTACCTTTGATGGCGTAGCTGACGCCGATTGCACGGTTACTTTCAAACAAGATCTTTTCAACGTGGGCGTTGACCAGGATCTCAAGATTCGGTCTGTGCTTTATCGGGTCGAGGAACGCGGTCGCGGCTGACTGCCGCACTCCGTTTTGCATGGTCATCTGTGGGTAACCGACCCCCTCCTGGCGAGCGCCGTTGAAGTCGGAGTTGAACGGAATACCAGCGTTTTGAGCTGCCTTGATGAACAGTTGAGAAGCCTGATGAGGATTTACCACGTCTGCGATTGCTAACTCACCATCCGCACCGTGGAAAGCGTCTTCACCACGCAGTTGTTTTTCGCTTTTTTTGTAGTAAGGAAGGACATCGTCCCATCCCCACCCACTGTTCCCCTCGTCTCGCCAATCATCATAATCCTTCGGGTTGCCACGCATGTAGACCAGACCATTGATAGAGCTGGAGCCACCTAACGTCTTGCCGCGAGGGCAATACAGCACTCGGTTATTGAGGCCTGGTTCAGCAGCGCCCTGATACCGCCAGTTCACCTTGTCGTTGGAAAACAGCCGCGTCATGCCAGCAGGAATCTTGATCCACAGCAGGTTGTCCGCAGGCCCGGCCTCAAGGAGAAGCACGCGTTTGGAGGGATCGGCTGTCAGTCTATTGGCCAGGACACACCCTGATGAACCTGCACCGATGATGATGTAGTCATAATGTGAGTTGCTCATATAGATACCCATCTCTTGTAGTTGTTTTGAGTGCTTAAACCAAGCCAGTCAGATAGAAGACTGCGATAACGACAAACGCGGCTAGGGTTTTGAAAATCGTTAGAACGAAGATGTCTCCATACGATTGGCGATGCGTGAGGCCCGTAACGGCCATGAGCGTGATGATCGCGCCGTTATGCGGGAGCGTATCCATGCCTCCCGCGCTGATGGATGCGACCCGGTGCATCACTTCTGCGGGAATTCCGTGTTGATGAGCCATCGCTATGAACTGATCGCCCAGGGCTCCCAGCGTCAGGCTCAAACCACCTGACGATGACCCCGTAATGCCTGCGAGAATATTGACGCTGACCGCGAGATTGATCAGAGGGTTCTCTATATGCGCGAGGGAATCAGCCACCATTTTGAATCCAGGCAACGCAGCGATAACTGCCCCGAACCCATACTCAGAAGCAGTGTTCAATCCGGCCAGCAGCGACCCTGAAACTGCGATCTTGGTGGACTCTGTAAACACGTATTTGATTCTTGAGAACGCCAGCACTACCGTGGCGAGGATTCCCAGCGTGAGCGCCCCCTCTACCGCCCAAATGGCAGCCATTTTGGTGACTTCTTGAGGTACGCCAGGGTAGTCAGGCCGGAACGTCACCAGTACCTGATTACCTGCACCGTAGCTGAACAAAATCAATTCAAGAATGAGCTTGTTCCCAATCCCCACAATCAGGAGTGGAAGAATTGCGATCCATGGGTTGACCAGCTTCTGGTCGTGCATGTGAGATGGCTCGTTTGTGTGTCCGGTACCATAGCCCTCCCCGGCAGCCATCAACGTACGTCGGCGCCACTCCAGATAGATCAACCCACACCCAGCCACGAAGATCGAACCTACGATTCCCAGCACAGGAGCTGCGTAACTGTCGGTGCCGAAGAAGCTCGTAGGAATGATGTTCTGGATCTGAGGAGACCCAGGCAGTGAATCCATTGTGAATGTGAAGGCACCTAAGGCGATTGTCGCGGGGATCAATCGCTTTGGAATGTCGTTCTGCCGAAAGAGCTCTGCAGCAAACGGGTAGATAGCGAACACTACAACGAACAGCGATACACCGCCGTAGGTCAGCACGCCTCCGACCGCGACGATGCAGGTTATGGAGTAGCTGCTGCCAAAGACCCGTGAGATCGCATATACGATCGACCTCGCGAACCCCGAAACCTCGATGAGCTTTCCAAAGACCGCGCCGAGCATGAACACAGGGAAATACAGTTTCAGCAGTGAAACCATCTTGTCCATGAAAATGCCGCTGTATGCTGGCGCGACCATCGATGGATCGGTGAGTAGCACTGCACCCAAGGCCGCTATTGGCGCAAACAGGATGACGCTAAATCCCCTGTAGGCGACATACATCAGGAAACCTAGCGAGGCCAGGCAAATGAACAAACTACTCATGAAGCGCACTCACTATTATTTTTGTCGATGAGTTGAGTCGATTTTGCTTTTTACGGGCCCGCGACCACCTTGGCGTCGTGCAGCCTGGCAATCTGATGGGAGTCGAACCCAAGGACGTCGGCGAGCACTTCATCGGTGTGCTGCCCCACGACAGGAGCGCTTTGTACATGACCGCGCTGCTGGCCAAAGAAACGCAAAGGTGTGCCGCAGGACAGGTGTTGGCCAACTCCTTCAGTCTCGATGTATTCGAACAGCGGGTTCTCTAGAGAGACGCGATTGTCCTCTTCAAGTAGCTGGCGGACGGTGCGGTAAGGGCCGTAAGTGACCCCGTGAGATTTGAAATGCTGCTCGATCTGCGCCAGAGTGCGCGTCGAGCACCACCGGGCAATCAACGGTGCGATGATCTCGCGCCCCTCAAAGCGGTCTTTCTCTTGGCGGAAGTCAAATCCAAGGGTCTGCTGGAGGCCACCGATGATGTCTTTTAAACCGCACGCCTTGACCAACGATGTCCACTGCTTGCTAGAGATGGCCACCACCATCACGCGACGGCCATCGGAAGTTGCGAAGTCCTTTCCGAAGGCGCCGTACAGGTAATTCCCCAGCGACTTACGCTCAGGCTCCAGCAGCTCCGCCTCAGTCAGCATGCCTAGGTGAGAAAGAGTGGAGAATGCGCTGTCGGAGAGTGCGAGGCGGATCTCTGCACCAACGCGCTCACGATACCGTCGCCCCAATGCGGCTATCACCGCAGTAGCGGCTTGGTTTGCACAAATCACGTCCCACGCCGGAAGCGTGTGATTGACGGGACGATCTTCGGAGCCATCTCCAGTGATCACTGGATATCCAGTTGCACAATTGATGGTGTAGTCGACCGCCGTGCTCCCATCGAAGTTACCTTCGATCGTGCAACTGATCAGGTCGGCGCGCCGCGCGCGAAGCACCTCATGACTAAGCCAGTCCACACCGATATTGGTTAATAACACACCTGATTGCTCACCCGGAGCACAGACCAGATTCTGGATGAGCTCACGCCCCTCCCCTGACCGAAGATCAATTGCGACTGAGCGCTTCGCCTTATTAAGGCTTGTCCAGTAGATACTACGGCCATCGTCGGACAACGGGAGACGGTTGTAGTCAATGCCGCCTCCGATCAGGTCGACTCGGATGACATCTGCGCCAAGTTGCGCAAGTGTCATCCCACAGAGAGGTGCCGCGATGAAAGCCGAGCTTTCAATCACTCGGGTTCCTTTGAGCAAATCGTAATTCATTGGCCACCCCTCGCTGTCTCGGCGAACTCACGAGTCGGAACCAGGCATGAACGAGTGAAAACAAGACAGACAACGTCATGCTGATTGAAGGCTTCGGTTCTCGAGGTAACGATTCCTTGCCCTGGTCGTGAGCGGCTAGCTCTAACCTCAGTGACCTCCGATCGAGCGTAAAGCGTGTCACCTGGAAAGACCGGTGCCTTCAGTTCAATGTCCTTCCACCCCAAATTCGCGATCGCATTGAGGCTGATTTCATCCACCGTCATGCCCAATACAATCGCAACGGTGAGGCCGCTGTTGATCAGCGGCTTCTTGAATTCACTGGATGCTGCAAAGTTGCTGTCGCAATGCATCGGATGGCGATTCATCGTCAACAGGCTGAACTGGATGTTGTCGGCTTCAGTGATGGTTCGACCTGGCCAGTGGCGGTAGGTATTACCCACCGCGAAATCGTCAAAGAAGTTGCCTGGCATAGGAAATGGCTGGTGCATCGCTTTTATCCTTTTTGTGCGCAAAGCTTGAGAACGGCAGGTTCAATCAACCAAGAACGAATGGGTCTGGGGTATGCAGCGCAGTGCTGAACCAGACGCTCTTGGTTTTCAGGTACGCGTAGATCGCATCCTGTCCGTTCTCATGGCCAACGCCCGACCGCTTGTAGCCACCAAACGGCGCCATGTAGCTCACAGCGCGATACATGTTTACCCAAACCATCCCGGCTTGAAGTTTCTCGGACATCAGCAGCCCACGGCGCATGCTTTGAGTCCAGACACCCGCAGCCAAGCCGTATAGGCTGTCGTTCGCGATGCGAATAGCATCCGCCTCGTCCTTGAAAGGGATGATGGACAAGACAGGGCCAAACACCTCTTCTTGGGCAATGCGCATCTTGTTGTGTACGCCAGTGAAAATGGTTGGCTCAACGAACAGACCATTGCCGCACTCGGGTGCAGTCGAAGCCTTACCACCCAAGCGACAGATTGCCCCCTCGTCCTTAGCGATAGCGATGTAATCGAGGATTTTCTGATACTGCTGTGGAGTGGTTACCGGGCCGACCTGGGTGGTGGACAGCATCGGATCGCCCATTTTTGCGGTACTAGCGAAGGCCAGAAGTTTGTCGACGAACTCATCGTGAATTGACTCCTGAACCAGAAGACGGGAGCCTGCCACGCAAGTCTGGCCGGTCGCCGCCATGATCCCACCAACAACGCCCTTTACGGCGTTATCGAGATTGGCATCATCGAAGACGATGTTTGGAGATTTACCTCCCAGCTCCAAGGTCACCTTTTTCAGGTTCCTGGCTGCCGCCTCGTAGATTTTTTGCCCGCCCATCTCGCTACCTGTGAAGGCAATCTTCTGTACGTCGGGATGGTTGACCAATGGTTCGCCAACTTCCAGGCCAAAGCCCGTTACGACGTTGACGACACCAGCAGGGAAACCTGCTTTTTCGACAAGTTTGGCGAGCTCAAGCGCCGACGCGGACGTGAACTCGGAAGGCTTCAGAACGAAGGTGTTACCCGCCGCCAGCCCTGGAGCCAGCTTGTTCACCGCCAGCAGCAGCGGCGAGTTCCAGGCTGTAATAGCGACGCACACACCGAGTGGTTCATAGCGGGTGAAAGTGAACGTGTCTTTCTTGTCGATCGGAAGTACGCCACCTTCGACTTTGTCTGCCAAGCCACCAAAATAATAGAAATATTGGGGCAGATAGTTGACCTGACCGCGCATTTCCGCGAGCAGCTTGCCGTTGTCAGCAACTTCGGTGTTCGCAAGCAAATCAACGTTATCGGCGATCAGATCGCCTAGGCGCCGCAACAGCTGCCCCCGCTGGCTGGCGGTCATCCTCGCCCACTCACCGTCCTCGAACGCACGTTGAGCCGCCGCAACGGCGCGGTTTGCGTCGTCCGCATTGCCACGAGGCAGCGTTGCCCAGGCCTCACCGGTGTAGGGATTCTTGGTCTCGAACGACTCCCCCGATAACGATTCGACCCATTCGCCGCCGATGTACATTTTGTAGTTTTTCATTCTGGCTGCCTCGTAACGTTAGTAATCAGATGGTTTGTTTGGCACGCAGCGACGCGATGTCGGCGGCCGTCAGGGAGAGAACTCGGCGAAGAATTTCATCGGTACTGCTACCCAGCGCAGGGCCTGCGTGTTTGAAAGTCGCAGGGGTTTCGGACAGGCGCGGGATGGCACTTGGTAGTACCAATTCACCAACACGGGGATCCTGGATTCGAATGAGGTTTTTGCGCTCGGCGTATTGGGGGTCTTGGAAGATTTCCTCGATCGAGTACAGGGGCCCTGCCGGTACCTGACCCTCTGCACAAACCTTCAGGAGCTCTTCTTGAGTGTGCTGGGAGACCCATAAAGAAACGAGAGCATTGATCTTGGCCCTAGCGGCAACTCGATCTGGACTCGTGGGGTAGAGCTCAGCTAATTCAGGCTGCTCCATGGTCACGGCCAGCCGCTGGAACATCCGGTCGTTGCTGCAGGCAAGTGCAATCCAGCGGTTGTCACTGGTTTCATAATGGCTATGAGGCACGACGTTGACGGTATCAGGCCCCATGCGCTCCCGGACAAGTCCGAACTTGGCGTAGGCAGGGGCGATTTCATCCAGCAAGCGAAACACCGATTCATACAGTCCGATATCGATGAACTGGCCAACGCCGCCGGCGGCGACCGAACGCATTGCCAACAGCACGCCAATCGCGCCCCACATGCCAGAAATGTAATCAGCAAGGGATGTTGAACCAGGTACAACTGGTGGCCCGTCGGGCTCGCCTGCAAGAAAAGAGAGGCCACCAAAGGCATGTGCGATTCGTGCAAACCCTGGCTCACCTCGCTTGGGCCCGGTCTGTCCATAGGCACTGACGCGGAGCATTACGAGCTTAGGGTTAATTTCACGTAGGGCTTCAAAGCCGAGCCCCCACTTCTCAAGCGTACCTGGGCGGAAGTTTTCCAGGACGACATCAGACTCGGCCACAAGCGCCCTGAACAACTCCGCTCCTTCAGGGGTACGCAAATCCAGCGTCATCGACTGCTTATTGCGGGCTTCACTAAGCCACACGAGCGTATCCCCGCACTCAGTCGGAGTGCCAAATTTCCGCAGCGTGTCGCCGCCGTTCGGCTGCTCAATCTTGATCACCTCGGCACCGAAGTCGGCAAGTATCGTTCCGCAAAATGGCGCAGCGACGAACGTCGCGATGTCTAGCACTCGGACACCTTCCATCGGCTGTTTTATTGTTGTTTGGCTCACAGCGTTCTCCTCATGCACTCAGTTGAGCGGGCTAGCCGCTTCAAGGGATGAGGAAATGCTACAAGCGTGGGCAACGCATCACTAATTGAATAATTCATGTGATTATTCATTTTATTCGATCAGCTGCGTGACCCTGTTTGGGAAGACTTTAGCGATAGTCGGCAGGTAGCATTGGTAAGACTATGATTAACAAACTGTTTCCACAGCAGTACGCATGCTGGGAAGCAGGATGTTTTATAGTCAGGCGATTGATCACTACAGGTAGCGCGCCCAATTATGCTGCCGTGGCTAACCGGTTTCGGGAACGATGGTGGGCTATCCTTTGCGGGTACTCGTGTCAGGATCCAACTATGAACAATGACAGGCTCCAAGAATGAATATGCTAGAAGCCATGGAGATGTTCGTGGCAGTGGTCGATCATGGCAGCTACACCAAGGCTGCAGAATCCATGCGGCTTCATCGTCCGGCGTTATCTAAAACCATTCAGAACCTTGAAAAAGATCTGGGTGTGCAGTTGCTGCATCGCACTACTCGAAGAGTAAATGTGACGCCTGATGGCGAGCTGTTTTACGACCGTAGCGTTCAGCTGCTAACAGACATCTCAGATGTGCTGGAATGGTTCTCGCCTAATCGACCACCCAAAGGCAAGCTGCGTGTTGATATGCCCACAGTGGTGGCAAATGCCATCATTATTCCCAAACTGCCCGATTTCCTTGAGCGCTACCCTGGCCTTGAGTTGTTCATCGGTACATCTGACCATCAAAACGATCTCATAGCCTCAGGAATAGATTGTGCGATTCGTTTAGGAGTGCTGGACGATTCCAGCATGATCGCCAAGCCGATCGGCCAAGTCGAACTGGTGAATTGTGCTGCTCCAAAATACATCGCCCAGCGAGGCTCGCCTGCAACCATTGAAGATCTGCGCAATCACGTGGCAGTAAACTTCATTGTCGGACATCGGCGGCAAATTATGCCGTGGAGATTCCGAGTCGACGGCGAGTTGGTTGACATCAAAATGAAAAGCGCGGTAGCTGTAGACAATGCCGGTTCCTTCCTGCACTGCGGACTGGCTGGCATTGGTGTGCTCCAAGGGCTCCGACCCGCTGTGCAGGAACACATTGATTCTGGTGCGTTGGTAGAAGTCCTCAAAAATTTACATACAGAGCCCAAACAAGTATCGATCCTGTTCCCTGATCGTCGAAATTTATCACCTAATGTAAGGGTGTTTGTAGAATGGGTGGCTGAGTTATTCCGCAGCTTGAACACCCAAAAAAAGTAAACTGAAATTTCTCAGAGGCGTGTTGCACGCCTCACTTTGTCCTCAGTTGATTGGTACTTTGCTGGAACCAGTCTATGAAGCCAATGCTTATATTTCCAATGCGTTCAGCTTGATAAAATTCCGCACAAGGTAAAGGAGTTCCACACCGACTTTGCCGGGTGACTGCCGCCCGTTTCCCGAGCAACTCCCACGCTCAATCTCAGATTATTTATCTGCAATCTGGCTGCTCACACCAATTTCTGTGGTTGCTTTGCGCTGAATTATATTCAAGAGGTAATCCATGTCTGACTATCGAAATTCCACGGCCACGTCGGCAGCTAGTGTGTTCGACAAGGTATTCAAGCCAGGTGAGCTAACCTTTGGTTTGTTGACACCCCTCGAAGGCTACCCAAATAGCGATACCCCAACGATGAGAAACCATACTGCCTTGGCCACACTTGCAGATGATCTCGGGTTTGCGGCGCTTTGGCTGAGGGATGTACCGTTCCGGGATCCCGCTTTTGGAGATGTGGGCCAGATCTATGACCCAATGGTGTATGCCGGTTGGCTTGCCGCGGCGACGCGATATATTGCGATCGGTACTGCAGGTATCGTGCTTCCTCTCCGTGACCCTCTCGCAGTCGCCAAACAAGCGCTGTCGGTTGATCAACTGACCGGGGGGCGTTTTATTCTTGGGTTGTCTACTGGCGATCGACCTTCTGAATATCCTGCATTCGGCGCTGAATTCGAGAACCGTTCCGAACGCTTCAGGGATGCTCATACACTAATCACTGCTGCCGTAAACCAATCATTCCCGGTTCATCAGTCCAAGTTCTACGGCACGCTGGATGGCTCGCTCGACCTAGTTCCGAAGGCAAAACAGGCCAGGCTGAAAACCGTGGCTGTAGGGCGCTGCGGCCAAGACATCTCTTGGCTCGCGGATAACATGGATGGCTGGATCTGGCATCAGAGCAACATAGAACTTTTACCCACCGTTATCGAAAGTTGGCGAGCAGCTTGCGGCCCTCAGGTCTTCAAGCCTTACGGCTACGGCACCTTCTTCGAACTCGACCGCGATCCAGACGCTCCGCTTCGGGTGCGACATGGTATCTACGGTGGCCGAAAGGCACTGATCGAGCTGTGGAAGCGTCAGCGTGATCAAGGCGTTTCGCATGTTGCGATAAACATGCGTGTATCGAGCCGTCCTGTGAAGGAGACTATCGAAGAGCTCGGTGAGTCGGTGCTACCGCTGTTCACCTGATCTGTCAGTTAGAGGCTGCTGATTACAGCCTCTTGTGAGCTTGAACAGCTCTCGAAGCCAGAAGAAAAAATCCTGGGCCCTCGAAGCGGAGCTTGGGATAACGGGATCCAATATATATTACCGGCCTTGAGCCATACGAATTTCCCTCAGGCAGAACCTCAAGCTGCTCGGAGTTTCGTTCCACCTCAGACAGCTGAGAAGTCGGCGAAGCAACAACTGCTTCGGCGCAACCGCTTGTTCACCTCCCGCCGCCATTCGAAATAGTAGTCGCTCAGTCGGACGGACTAAGTAGCTGCTCTTCCCTCTCTAATAAACTCACTCAGCTCACTCAGCGAATAGTCATGAGCAGGCCCGTAGTAGTGGGCATGGGTCGAGCTATGCCTCGGTAATCGCACATTCTTTTTGATGCCGTCGAATTACTGCCTACTGCGCGTAACGTCTGCAGTTGCCCAACCATTTTTCTTGGTGGCGGCGTTAGATATAGATGTCGAATGCGCGGTTTTCGCCGTGACAGCAACCCTTGATCCCGAATTGCTGACTCGATTCAGGCCGTAAAAGCGGGATCGAGAGGTTTTTTAGCTCACCGAGGTCACATGGCTGCATCAAAGGTGTGCTAACCACAGCCACTACCTTCGAGCGCAACAAGAATGGGTTGCCGCACCTGAAGCTGGCCAAGGGGATCGCAAATTGGAGGGGAGGCAAGCAACCGCTAGCCTGGCAATGCATGCTGGAGGGAAAAGAGAAAGCGTATGCTGTTAAAACCCGGTGATGTTGGCGGTCGACGACTCGACCAGCCATGTTCAGTGCGTTATCGCAGACGGGATATGGCAGGCGCGAAGGATTGCATTGGATCAATATCTGGCAAGCAGAGCGTTGGTCGAAATTTGGCATCCGCTGAAGCTAAAACCGAGGTTCGCCGCGATGTTCCATCACGGCCAATCGCATCTGTCCCCGGCAATTCATATCTTCGTGCACTGGTTCAGAGAGCCCTTCCCTTCCCTTCGCTCCACCCAACCTAGTTCACCGACGTCACTGACAGGAAAAAAAGACCCACCTGCAGGTGAGCCTTTTCTTGGTCACTGATCGACGGAACGTACCATCTCCTCGATCACCTTCTTCGCATCACCAAAAACCATCATTGTCTTGTCCAGATAGAACAGCTCATTGTCGAGTCCTGCGTACCCCGCTGCCATCGACCGCTTGTTAACGATCACCGTGCGGGCTTTGTAGGCTTCAAGGATTGGCATCCCTGCAATTGGCGAAGCTGGGTTGTTCTTGGCTGCAGGATTAACCACGTCGTTGGCCCCCAGGACGAGGACGACGTCGGTCTGGGCGAAGTCATTGTTGATCTCCTCCATCTCATGAACGATGTCATACGGGACTTCTGCCTCAGCCAGTAGCACATTCATATGGCCAGGCATCCGACCCGCGACAGGATGAATGGCGTAGCGGACATCAACACCGCGAGCTTGGAGCTTATCACTGAGTTCCTTGAGAGCATGCTGGGCGCGTGCCACGGCCAAACCATAGCCCGGTACAATCAGAACTGATTCAGCATTCGCCAACATGAACGAAGCATCATCCGCGGAACCCGAGCGCACTGGACGCGACTCGCTTTGCCCAGTCAATCCAGCATCTGCGGTAGCACCAAAGCCGCCTAGGAGAACGCTGCTGAAAGAGCGGTTCATAGCCTTGCACATGATGTAAGAGAGGATGGCCCCTGATGCGCCAACCAGTGACCCGGCGATGATAAGCATCGAATTGTTCAGTGAGAAACCAATCCCTGCGGCGGCCCATCCCGAGTAGGAGTTCAGCATCGAAACGATCACGGGCATGTCTGCCCCGCCAATCGGTATCAACAGCATCACGCCGAACACTAATGCCAATGCGGTCATGATCAGAAATGGCGTCCAGGACTGATCAATTACGAAAACTGCCCCACTGGCGACCAGCGCCACAGCAATTGCCAAATTCAGGTGATGTTGGCCCGCAAATCTAATGGCCGCGCCTTGGAAAATACGCAGCTTCAAGCGCCCGGACAGCTTGCCGAATGCGATTACGGAACCAGTGAATGTTATCGCACCTACTGCGGTACCTAGCGCCAGTTCCACTCGGTTCGCCATAGGAATAAGCGCGAGCTCATCCACGAGTCCGAACACTTGCGGTTGCCGCACCACTGCAAAAGCAATGCAAACCGCAGAAAGGCCAATCAGGGAATGCATGGCGGCTACGAGCTCAGGCATTTTCGTCATCTCGACCTTAATCGAGAGATAAGTCCCCACTAAAGCACCGAGCAGTAAAGCGACGAATAAGGTGACCAGCCCTTCCAATGAGCTTTCAGACCTCGGATGATCAAGGATCACAGCAAGAGTAGTCAGAATTGCGATCAGCATTCCGGACATACCGAACAGGTTGCCCAGACGAGCAGACCTTGGTGATGACAAGCCTTTCAGAGCTTGAATAAAAAGTACCGACGCTACTAGGTAGAGCAACGCAACGACATTGAGACTCATGATCAGACTCCCGCCTTGCCAGCGTCTGGCTTAGCTTTCTTTTTAAACATGCTTAGCATTCGGCGAGTCACCAAGAATCCGCCAAATAGATTGACTGCAGCCAGAAATACCGCAAATCCACCAAAGTACCGAGCCAATGGATCAGTAGTAAGTGCCGTAGCAAGCATTGCTCCAATGATTACAATCGCAGAGATGGCATTGGTTACGGCCATCAGTGGGGTGTGCAATGCGGGCGTTACATTCCAGACGACGTGGTAACCCACATAAATCGCCAACACGAAAACAATGAGATTTATAACCACATGGCTCAACATAGGTTCACCCTAATTAAACTTTTTATTTAACTGACCGGACTGGCACAGCAAGGTAGCGTTGACGATGTCGTCTTCCAAATTGATTTCAAGTTGACCGCCAGAGTTGGTAATCAATTTAATGAACTCCAACAGATTTCGTGCGTACAGTGAGGAGGCGTCGGTTGCAACCATGGATGCCAGGTTTGAAAATCCGACCAGTTTCACCCCAAAATGCTCTACCACTTCATGCTCACAGGTGAGCGGGCAGTTACCGCCTCTACGACCCTCATGCTCAGCGCCTCGGCCTGCAGCAAGATCAACTACGATCGATCCAGGTTTCATAGCTTTGATGGTCTCTACCGACAACAGTGTGGGTGCTGGTCGCCCAGGAATGAGCGCAGTAGTTATAACAATGTCTGCCTGAGCCGCCCTGGTATGAACCAGTTCCGCCTGGCGCTTGACCCAAGTCGCCGGCATGGGGCGAGCGTAGCCACCCATCCCCTCCGCGGCCTCTCGCTCCTCATCTGTCTCAAAAGGCACATCTAAGAATTTTGCCCCCAGTGACTCGATCTGCTCCTTGACCGCAGGCCGCACGTCCGAAGCCTCAACCACGGCCCCCAAACGTTTGGCTGTTGCAATTGCTTGCAGTCCAGCCACACCAGCACCCAACACCAATACGCGCGCAGCTTTCACAGTACCGGCAGCTGTCATCAGCATTGGCACGAAGCGCTGATACAGGTTGCTCGCGATCATCATCGCCTTGTACCCAGCAATGTTGCTCTGCGACGACAGCACATCGAGACTTTGTGCTCGGCTGGTACGAGGTGCCAATTCGAGTGAGAACCCAGTGGCGCCGCTTGCTGCGATGCGAGCAGCAGTCACATGGTCGAATGGATCGAGCATCCCCAAAATTACAGATTCAGCTCTGATGAGTTCAAACTCTTCAGCCATTGGCGCTTGCACTTTCAAGACGATATCAGCTGAATAAGCATCAGCTGCATCTTTTAAAATTGCTCCAGCCGCTTCATAAGCTTCATCCAAAAAACTTGCTTTA
>Ga0065714_10002204_pt1 | contig 57902 bp, 60 predicted proteins | sample MisRhiReplicate2_FD_59101 | JGI IMG/M metagenome (GOLD analysis project Ga0065714, IMG submission 59101) | Miscanthus rhizosphere microbial communities from Kellogg Biological Station, MSU, sample Rhizosphere Soil Replicate 2: eDNA_1 v2... | ecosystem: Host-associated > Plants > Roots >...
CATGAGCATAATTAATGCCGTTAGAAACAAGATAGCATTAAGAGTTGCTGCAGTTATAAAAAATCAAGCTAGCTATAAAAATAATTATAATATAGCTGCTTAAAATTTGTTTTTATCATAACAATCGTAACGGGACTTGTTGTTTGCCAAAAGTGATTTGCCTGTTAATCTGACACTACTTTCCAGCGCAGTAAAACCAGCCATGTTTATTTTGGATGCTACACCCATTACAGCTTGGTGTAAATCGGTAGTTCCTTCTAATTTTAAGGATGCACCATCTTTAATATTGGTTGATAAATTAACGGTATTGGCTTTAATATCTGCCGATGCCTCATCATTTAAAACAATGTTTAGGTTTAACAGGTTGAAATTTCCGGCAGTACTTACGCTTGCAGTATTTGAAGCTTCGATAGCAGTTAAATTATTTACACGGACAATTACGGTTAAGGCATTTTTATCAAAAGAGCTAATTCTCAATTCTGCTCCCTGCTGTTGTACCAAGGCATTTTTGGTATAATACTGATCATAAACTTCAACACTTTCTTTGGCATCCTGAACAAGGATCAGTTTCACGTTTCCTGAAACTACAATTTTGCTGATGTTTCTAACATTTGTTAATGCAGTGTAGCTGGCATTATTTTCTGTTGCGTTTGCTACAACTGTTGCGCTGCTTAAAGTAACCATTACTAATGCTGCTGCGAATAAATTTTTAATAGAAGTTTTCATGACCTTAATATTTTTATATTTATAAATCTTTATTTTAAATCCCTAATTATTAGTTGGTTTTGTAATTAAGACTGCGGTCTGGCGAAAACGTTTCAGCCAGTTATGGGCTATTATACCATGCACTTGTATTTATAGACGAACGCCGAATTAACCTATACGAAATCCAGCATATTTTTTGAAACATCGACCAACAAAAAAGGCCGGATAATTAAAAACCAGCCACCTGGAATAAAATTTAGTTTAAAACTTTTTAATAAGCAGTACTCCCATTCCAAATAATCGTCACGATTATCTTCATAATAAATACTTTCTAATGTGGTAAGTACAATGGTGTATTGGATCCGTTAATTTTTTTAAAAACAGTGATCAGCTTTGATGGATAGAGGTACAACTGTTTTTGATCAATCGCCTTTAATTCTCCTTTTATGGCAGGCTTTTACCGCCTGATTATATAAGTCATTTTCAAGCTAAGCTTTTTAATTTCATTTTTATAATTATACCTATTTTAGCTAATCAATAGTACAGCAATGGGTAGCGCACTTTATAAACACATTAATAAATTTATAGATCTGAATAACAATGAACAGGAAATTCTTGCGCCGTTTCTCAAATCTTTTTCCGTTAAAAAGAAATCTTTTTTATTAGCAGAAGGGCAAACCTGCAGGGCAAATTATTTTGTGGTAAAAGGCTGCTTAAGGCTTTATTTTATTGATATCAAGGGCGCTGAACAGACCACCCAATTTGCTATAGAAAACTGGTGGATTACCGATCTAACCAGCTTTCTTTTTCAGGAACAATCTGAATTTTATATCCAGGCGGCAGAAACAACTGAAGTGATTGCTATTGAAAATCATCATTACGATGAAATGTTCTATAAATTGCCCAAGCTGGAACGGTATTTTAGATTGATCCTCCAAAAAAACCATCAGGCATCGCAAAGAAGGATAAAATTCCTTTATAGCCAGACAGCTGAAGAAAGATACCGTCATTTTAATCGTTTATTTCCAGAATTTGTACAGCGTGTGCCACAGTACATGTTGGCTTCTTATTTAGGTTTTACTCCAGAGTTTTTGAGTAAGATCAGGGCGAAGAAATAAAGCTTTATAACCGCACAACACATAACTTTAGTCTTATTTAACATGTGCCACGGAGACACAGAAAGCACGGATAAATATTTTGGGTATCAAAAAAGAAAACCAATGATCTGTGAGGATACAGACCATGGAAACACTCTGTGTTAATCCGTGCCTTAGCGGCAAAAAATGTATCCTTTGTGTTAGCTAATCATTTCTTAAACTACATTAAGTTTTTTCAGGACCGGGATTCTGAACTTTACATCGTAATCAAAAAACAAATAAAATGGAAAGTAGAATTGATATCCCAAAAGTAGAACCTGCAGCTTACCAGGCCATGTATGGTTTAGAGAAATATTTATCAACCAGCAAACTAGATCCGATTCTTTTAGAATTGATTAAAATGCGTGCATCGCAAATTAACGGCTGTGCATTTTGCTTAAATATGCATTCAACCGATGCCCGTAAAATAGGCGAAACTGAACAACGTTTGTATTTATTAAATGCCTGGAGAGAAACAACTTTATTTACAGCACAAGAAGAAGCTGTTTTGGCTTTAACAGAAGAAGTAACCTTAATTAGCCACCATGTTTCTGATGCAACTTATCAAAAAGCGGCAAGCTTTTTTAACGAGCAGGAATTAGCACAGATAATTATGGCTATAGTTACCATTAATGCCTGGAACAGACTGGCCATTACCGCTAAAGTGATGGTTGAATAATTAGATTCCTTTTTCAGTTTATCACAAAGACATGATAACACCTGGTTAATGTTTAAAATAACCTGGTAATTTGCGTCTTTGTGGTTTAAAATTGAAAACTAAAGGACCAAATTTACAGCACTCTTAACAACAATCCCTTTAAGTATTCTCCTTCCGGGAAAGAAATCCGAACAGGGTGGTCTTCCGGTTGGCAGAATTGTTTAATAATCTGTACTTCCTTGCCTGCATCAAGCGCTGCCCAGGCAATAATTTGCTTAAACGTTTCAATATCAACTGCCCCTGAACAAGAAAAAGTAGCCAAAAGGCCACCTTTTTCCAGCAACAGCATACCCAAACGGTTCAAATCTTTATAAGCCCTGGCTGCACGATCCAATGCCGAACGTGAGGGTGCATATTTAGGTGGATCAAGCACAATCACATCAAACAGCTCGCCCGATTCTTTAAAGGCCCTGAGTTGTTTATTTACATCCGACTGGATGGCTATAACTTTATTAGCATCGAATTTATTTAAGGCTACGTTTTGCTTTAAGGTTTCTACAGCCAGCGCAGAACTATCAACACTGGTAACACTTGCCGCGCTATTAGCCAAACTGTTCAGACTAAACCCTCCGCTATAGCTAAAGCAATCCAAAACTTTTTTACCTTTTGTATAACTGGCTAAAATACTTCTGTTAATCCGCTGATCGCAATAAAAGCCTGATTTCTGTCCTTCAGCAATATTGATATTATAAATGATCCCATTTTCTTTTACCTCCAAAAATTCTGGTGGATTTTCGCCCCAAAGTAATCCGTTTTCGATGGGTAAACCTTCATGGGTACGTGCAGTTGCATCACTTTTATCGAATATGCCTCTGGGTTTTAATTCTGTTTTTAGTATTTCTACAATCTCTGTTTTAACCTTTTCAATTCCTGAACTTAAAATCTGCAAAGACAGGAAATCGGCATATTTGTCGACAATTAAGCCAGGCAGAAAATCGGCTTCACTAAAAACTAAACGACAGGTATTGGTCTGTTCACTTAAAATAAAATGACGTGAAGCAATGGCTTGTTTTAACCTGTTATGGTACCAATTGTTATCAATGGTTTGTGTTTCGTCCCATTCTAACAAGCGAACAGCAACACGCGAATTGCTGTTGAAATATCCATAGGCCAGAAATTCATGATCGAAAGCAAAAACTTTGACTACATCACCATCTTCAGGTTTTCCCTTAACTTTTTCCAATGCTCCGGAAAATACCCATGGATGTCTTTGTAATGCCGCTTTTTCTTTACCCTTTTTTAATATGATTTCTACCATGCTGCAAAGGTAATAATTTGTAGGGAGTTTGGCGTAGAGCGTTTGGCGCTCAGCGATGGATGCTAAGTTTTGAGTTGAAAGGAATGAGTTTGGAGTGCCGTGCAACAGCTGTATACCGCTTGGCGCTCAGCGCTTCTTCACCAGTTCCGTATCCAAAACCATGGTTTTGAACTCGGTAACAGGCCTTTTAGCTTCGATCATCGAAATCAATAATTCTGTGGCCACCTGTCCCATTTCGAATGCAGGCTGTTTAACTGAGGTTAAGGACGGCGAAAACAATTCAACTAGATTGGAATTGGTAAAACCTGCAATCGCAATTTTATGTGCCACTTCAGGATTTGTTTTCTTAAGGGCCATAATGCAACCAGTAGTTAAGCGGTCGCTCGAGATAAAAATCCCATCGGGCTTAAGCGGCAAAAGTTCTTTCACCGCTTCTTCAAGTTCCACGTTGTGCATACCGCCATGCTGGCAATATTTAACCAGTTCGGGTCTAAATTCGATATGATATTTAACCAAAGCCGCTTTATAACCTGCTAACCTTTCTTTCGTTATTGAAAGGTTTTCTGAATTCGTCAAATGGGCAATAGTTTTTTTTCCTGATAAAATGAGATGTTCTGTGGCATCAAAAGAGCCCTTAAAGTTATTGGCAATTACTTTATGGGTTTCAAAATCTTCGGGCACCCGATCAAAAAAAACAATTGGTAAACCCTTAGCATATAAATGCCTTAAATAATCAATATCCTGTGTTTCTGAAGAAAGGGCAATTAATAAACCATCAATAGAACGCGATGCTAAGTGTTCAACGTTTAGTTTTTCCTGTTTGTACGATTCGTGGCTTTGAGAAATTATTACGTGATAATCTTTATCGTATGCGATTGATTCAATGCCGTTTATCACCTGAGAAAAAAAGTTGTTGGCAATTTCACTTACAATAATGCCGATCGAATAGCTACGACGTTCCTTTAAACTTCTGGCAATCGGATTGGCACGATAATTTACCTTTTCAGCATAGGCTAAAACCAGCTTTTTAGTTTCCTCACTAATTTCGTAACGATCTCTTAAAGCCCGGGAAACCGTAGATGTAGAGAATCCTAATGCTTTAGCAATATCTTTTATGGTAGATGTTTCAAATCTCATATTCGTATTACGTACAAGTTACAAAAAATATCTCTTAAGGTGGATTTACTCACAGCATTAGATAAATGTTAAGTTAAAGTTTGCACACTTTTTTAATTAAATTTCGTCAGTTTTCCATCGCTTAGAAATTCTTCACCGGGTTCTGAATAAAAGAAAAACAAAAAGCCGCAAATTCACAGATTAACACCTGTGTTTTTGCGACTTAGTTTTATAAACTGATCTTTAAAAAATATACTTCGTGCTTAAAAAATTCGAATCATCTCCCCTCACAATTTCGTTCAGTAACTTTTTATTATCATCTGTAAACTTAGTGGCTACCAAAGAGCGGATTGAAAATGAACGCAAGGCATCCACTACAGAAAGCGTTCCTTCGGCACTGTCTTTACGACCGGTGAAAGGGAATACATCTGGTCCACGCTGACATTGGCAATTGATATTTACACGACTTACCTGGTTAACCAAAGGATCGATCAGAGAAGAAATTACTGCAGCATTGTTGCTAAAAATACTCACCTGCTGGCCATGTGGCGAACCGATTAAATACTCAATAGGCTCTTCCAGATCATCAAAAGGCACAACAGGCACAATCGGACCAAACTGCTCTTCGCGGTATAGTTTCATGTTACTGTTTACCGGATAAACGATGGCAGGATAAACAAAAGTTTCTAAAGTCTGCCCACCATTATTATTTATCACTTTCGCTCCGTGTGAAACGGCATCATCAATACATTCTTTTAAATATTCCGGTTTGTTTAACTCAGGCAATGGTGTTAGGTTTACCCCTTTTTCCCATGGCATACCGAATTTCAGTTTCTCTACTTCGGCAGATAAACGTTTTAAAAACTCCTGTGCTAAGCTTCGGTGAACATAAACGATTTTAATCGCAGTACAACGCTGTCCGTTAAAAGAAAGTGATCCTAAAACGGTTTCAGAAACCGCTAAATCCAGATTGGCATCTTTCGTAATGATTGCAGCATTTTTAGCATCCAGGCCTAAAATTGCCCTTAAACGGTTTACTTTAGGGTGTAGTTTCTTCAGTTCGTTGGCTACTTTACTCGATCCGATCAAAGTAAGTACATTAATTTTTCCCGATTTCATCAATCCCGGAACAATGGTATTCCCACGACCATAAATGGTATTAACAACTCCTTTTGGAAAGCTGGAGCGGAAAGCTTCCAATAAAGGGTAATGTAATAAAGTACCATGCTTAGGTGGTTTGAATAAAAGCGTATTGCCCATAATCAAAGCCGGGATCAGCGTAGTAAAAGTCTCGTTTAAAGGATAATTAAATGGCCCCATACAAAGTACCACCCCAAGCGGAGAACGTCGTACCTGTGCCACAATACCCTGTTCTATTTCAAAACGTGATGACTGCCTGTCGATATCTTTCAATGCATCGATGGTCGCGTAGATATATTCAACTGTACGGTCGAACTCTTTAACCGAATCGGCATGAGATTTTCCGATTTCCCACATAATAAGCTTGGCAACAATTTCTTTTTGCTCAATCATTTTACGGGTAAAGTTTTCTACACAGGTAATGCGGTCGGCAACGCTCATAGTTGGCCATTGCCCGCGGCCATTATCATAAGCGGCCACGGCAGCATCCAAGGCTTCTGTTGATTCTTTCTCTGTACATACCGGGAAACTACCGATACGCTTTCGTTTCAAGCCCTCAGGGGTTTTTACGCATACTGGAGAAAAAACTTCATTAAATGGTCCATTCCATGGTTTCATCTCTCCATTTGATAGAAACTCCTTTTGATTGATTTCTTCCGTGAGCCTAAATTCATCTGGAATCTGGCCCTCTTCAACGAAAATACTTTCGAGGTTTAGCGTTGTACTCAATTTATTTGTTGTTAGGGTTAAATTAATGTTAAATCTATGGTTTAAGTATAGATTTTTGTTGTAAAAAGAGCCAAAGTAATTGGCTCTGATAGCTATAATTCTATTGTTTTCATTTTTGGTACCAATGTCTTCATTACTACCCAAGCAATGATATAAGCAATAGCACAAAATGCAAACATAATGGTGTAACCAGTTTGGATATGTCCTAATCCTTTGTAATGGTCAAACAGGGCACCGCCAACTTTCGAAACTATTACGCCACCGATTCCTCCTGCCATACCACCAATTCCAATAATTGATCCGACTGCTTTTTTGGGAAACATATCTGATACTGTAGTAAAAATGTTTGCAGACCAGGCTTGGTGTGCAGAAGCTCCGATTCCAATTAACAATACAGGAATCCAAAAGGTATAGTGCCCCAAAGGTTGAGCAAGTAAGACAACTAAAGGAAATAACGCGATTACGAACATTGCTCTCATTCTACCTTCATAAACATTGTATCCTTTTTTAAGGAAATAAGCAGGAAACCATCCGCCTCCAATGCTACCAATCATTGTCATACTGTAAAGCACAAAAAGCGGGAACGATATTGATGTTCCTTCCATTCCATACTGGGCCTTTAAATATGAAGGAAGCCAGAACAAAAAGAACCACCAAACACCATCAGTCATGAACTTTCCAAAAGTGAAAGCCCATGTTTGTTTATATCCCAATAATTTAAACCATGAAACCTTCTTTGCTTCTGTTTCAGATTCTGATGGAACAATAACTTTTTGATCTGTATCTAATAGAATATACTCTAATTCAGTTTTAGATAAACGCTTTTGTTCCTCAGGTTTATCATAAAAAATAAACCAAAATATTAGCCATAAAAAGCCTGCGGCTCCTATAATTAAAAATGCAGTTTCCCAACCCCACGCTTCAGCGATGTATGGAACAGTAGCAGGAGCTAGAATTGCACCAACGTTTGCTCCTGAATTAAAGATTCCTGTTGCAAAGGAACGTTCCTTTTTAGGGAAATATTCTGCTGTTGCTTTAATTGCTGCTGGAAAATTTCCAGATTCTCCAAAACCTAAAACAGCTCTGGAAACAATGAAGCCCAGTACAGATACCGATATACTTGTGATCCCAATTAATGCAAAAATAGATGAAACAGCCTCTCCTACAGGAATAGCTTTGGCATGCAGAATGGCACCTAGTGACCAAACAATAATTGCAATAGCATATCCCCACTTTGTTCCCAATTTATCTATTATTCGTCCGGCAAAAAGCATTGATATAGCATAAACAAATTGAAAAGCAGCTGTTATGTTTGCGTAATCTGAATTTGTCCAGTTAAACTCTGCTTCGAGTTTGCCTGATAGCAAACTTAAAACTTGCCTATCTAAATAATTTACTGTGGTAGCGAAAAACAGCAGTGCGCATATCGTCCATCTGTATTTGCCTATTTTCTTTTGGTTCATTTGGTTAGGTTTGTTAAATTTTATTTGCTCTGCTGTATTAGGTCAAGCGCTAATTTGGTATTGTCGAATAACTCCTCGTAAAGTCCTTTGCTCATCACGTCTTTACTGATTAATTTACTGCCCATACCAACCGCACAAACACCAGATTTAAACCAGGTTTTCAAGTTATCGGCATTAATTTCTACTCCACCGGTCGGCATAAACAATTGTCCTGCGAAAAGATCTTTGATCGATGAAATAAACTCAGGGCCTAAAATATTAGCAGGAAAAATTTTGATCAACATGGCTTTGTACTCTTGGGCTACGCTGATTTCAGTCGGCGTCATGCAGCCTGGGATCCACAGCATACCGATTTTGTTTGCTATTTCGGCGACAGCCGGATTTACGATCGGTGCTACAATAAAATCTGTGCCAGCCTCGATAAAAGCATGTGCATCAGCAGGGGTTTTAATGGTTCCGATACCCAGATAAAGATCGGGCATTTCAGCATCGCGTACTTCCTTTAGTTTTTTAAAGTTCGGCAAAGCCGATTTACCACGGTTGGTATATTCGAAAACACGTACGCCCGCTTTATACAGCGTGCGTAATATTTCAACGCTACCTGCTTCGCTATCCTGATAAAAAAGAGGTAACATACCCTGCTCTAAAATGGCATCTAAAATTTTGTGCTTGTTGCTAATCATTGCGTATTATTCTTTTTTCTATATCAGCTACGGTACTGGTTGTAGCATCACTTGGAATGTATAATTTATCGTATGCTGCTGCGGTGGCAAAGTTTAGGGTTTCTATGGCCGATAACTTGTTGTAAAAACCATAAATCAAACCTGCCATAAAACAATCGCCACTGCCCACTTTATCTAAAATTTCTTCAGAAACATATTCTTCGGAAACGGTCAATTCATCAGCGGTATAAATAGCTGTATAATACCTGATGCCTTTGCCATGATCGAACCTGAAGGTATTGGCCACCGCTTTACATGTCGGAAACAAACTTAATATTTCTTTGGAAGTATCTGTAGCCTGCTGTAGTAACGTTTCTTTTGCATAACCTTCAGTTGCTGTTAAATCGTCATGAAGCGCAGTACCCAACATTTTATTGGCTGCCCAAACATTACCCATGATCAGGGTACAATATTGGGCCATTTCTGGTAAAACATCAATGGGATCTTTACCGTATTTCCAAAGTTTGGCGCGATAGTTTAAATCAAGCGAAATGGTAATATTTTTTGCACTTGCCGCTTTTAAAGCTTCTAAACAAACATTAGCAATAGATTGGTTGATTGCCGGGCATATCGCACTAAAATGGAACCAGTTTACGTCTTCAAAAACTTCATCCCAGTTGATCTGGCCAACCTTTAAATTTGCATAGGCTGAATTTGCACGATCGTAAATTACCCCTGCATTTTTAAGGTCTTTTCCTTTCGGGAGATAATATAAACCCAAACGTTCGCCATGGTAAACCATCGGCGTGGTATCAATATTACGGGCATCAAGATAATCTACAATTTCGCGGGTAACTGAATTATCGGGCACAGCCGAAAGGTAGGCCGAAGGCACATTCCACAAGGCTAGGGCGGTGGCTACATTAAGCTCGGCCCCACCCACATAAAATGGCAGTTTATTTTCTTTTAACCATTGGCCATCCATATCCGGACAGATGCGCAAAAGTATTTCACCAAAGCTTAAAACTTTTTTTCCTTTTTCTGATGAAGCTAATATTTGGGTGCTCATTTTTATATCTGATCGGCGTATTTTATACTATTTTCTGTAATGGTATGAAAATGGAAGGAAAACGATTGAAATGATTTGATTCCAATGAAAAACTCTCCTAAAGCCTGATTTTGGTTAAAATTTAAAGTAATTTTTTGCGTTAAAGTACGAAATATCCTGAACAATCTTGCCCACCCATTCCAAATCGTTAGGCAATTCGCCGTTCTCAATATCTTCTCCAAAGAGGTTACAAACAATCCTTCTGAAGTATTCGTGGCGTGGAAAAGAAAGGAAACTGCGCGAATCGGTAAGCATACCTACCAGACGGCTTAAAAGCCCCATGTTCGATAATGCGTTTAACTGTTTGATCATGCCGTCTTTCTGATCCAGAAACCACCAGGCCGAACCAAACTGAACTTTACCAGCAACCGAACCATCGTTAAAATTGCCGATCATGGTGGCAATTAATTCGTTATCTGCAGGGTTAAGGTTATAAATAATGGTTTTGGCTAATTTATCCTGATTATCCAAACGGTTCAGGAATTTAGAAAGCATACGGGCCTGGCTAAAATCGCCGATTGAATCCCAACCGGTATCCGGACCTAATTGCCTTAACATCCGGGCATTGTTGTTACGCAAAGCACCGAGGTGATATTGCTGCACCCAGCCTTTTTCGTGATCCCACTCCGCAAAATAAACCAGCATGGCTGATTTGAATTTCAGGTTTTCCTCGTAAGAGATACCTTGTTTACCACGAATTTTATCAAAAATCGATGAGATTTCGGCATCCGTATAATCTTCGGCATAAATCTGCTCTAAACCATGATCGGAAACCGAGCAGCCATTATCGGCAAAATAATCGTGACGGCTTTTTAAAGCATCGATATAGTCTTGAAAACTGCTGATGGTTTTATCGGCAACACTTTCCAACTGGTTGATATATTCGTTTATTCCCTCAATATCATCGCTGTTCATTGCCTTATCCGGACGGAAAGCAGGTAACATTTTCAGGTTTGCACCCTCTCTTGCCAATTGCTGGTGGAAGTTTAAACTATCCAACGGATCATCAGTGGTACAAACGGCTTCTACATTCATTTTAGCCAACAAGCCACGTACAGAATACTCCGGCGTTTGCAGCTTTGCAGAACATTCGTCATAAATTTTCTGTGCCGTTTTGCCTGAAAGTAAATCGGTTACACCAAAATAACGTTGAAGCTCTAAGTGTGTCCAGTGGTATAATGGATTACGCAACGTATAGGGAACGGTTTCAGCCCATTTCTCAAATTTCTCATAATCAGATCCAATACCGGTAATGTATTTTTCATCCACACCATTGGCACGCATGGCTCGCCATTTATAGTGGTCGCCATACAACCAAACCTGGCTGATATTGGCAAACTGGGTATTATTTGCAATCTGCTCCGGAATAAGGTGATTATGATAATCGATAATTGGCAATGGTTTTGCAAAGTTGTGGTAAAGCTTTTCTGCTGTTTTACTTTGCAAAAGAAAATTTTCGTCTAAAAAAGATTTCATGCTATGTGATTTGAGACATTAGATCCTCGGTTTGAGATGATCAAAACGATTATATTTAATTTTTTATTTATATTTTATCTAGTAGTGGTCTTTGAAGGCACAGACTACGGAATTTAGGGCTAAGACTATAGGTTTTCTCTATACCCAAGGCTCAACACTCCAAACTCCCAGCTACAAACTAACGCCCCTTTTCCATGGAATAAAATCATCCTGGTTAAGCAATACTGCTTTAGGGATTACTTCGCCGCTGGCCGCTTTAATGCAATATTCCAGGATATCCTCTCCCATTTGCTCGATAGTTTTTCCCCCTTCTATTACCGGACCACAGTTGATATCGATGATATCGCCCATACGTTTGGTTAAAGCATTATTGGTTGACACCTTGATGGTCGGGCAAACCGGGTTTCCGGTAGGCGTGCCCAAACCGGTAGTGAACAAAATTAAGGTTGCACCCGATGCTGCTTTTCCGGTTGTGGCCTCTACATCATTTCCAGGTGTACAAACCAAATTTAAGCCTGGTTTAGTTGCAGGTTCGGTATAATCCAACACATCTTCTACAGGTGAGGTTCCGCCTTTTTTAGCTGCTCCTGTACTTTTAATCGCATCAGTAATTAAACCATCTTTGATATTTCCCGGAGATGGATTCATAAAAAATCCAGAACCTACATTTTCTGCGGCCTGATTATAAGCTGTCATTAACTGGATAAATTTACGTGCTGCGGTTTCATCTTTGGTGCGATCGATTAACTGTTGTTCGGCACCACAAAGTTCAGGAAATTCGGCCAAAAGCACAGTTCCGCCTAAAGCCACCAACAAATCAGAGGTATAACCTACGGCCGGATTGGCACTGATGCCACTAAAACCATCGCTACCGCCACATTTTACACCCAAAACCAGTTTGCTTAGCGGCGCAGGCTGACGTTCGATTTTATTGATTTCGGTTAAACCGATAAAAGTTTTACGGATAGCTTCTTTAACCAGCTGTTCTTCGCTCTTCGACTGTTGCTGCTCAAAAATGAATAATGGTTTATCAAAATTCGGACTACGCTGTTTTAAATCGCCCATAAAATCTTTAACCTGTAAATTCTGACAGCCCAGGCTCAACACGGTTACACCAGCCACATTGGGATGATCGGCATAAGCAGCCAATAACTTACTCAATACAGCGGCATCCTGACGGGTACCACCGCAACCACCCTGATGGTTGAGGAATTTAATGCCATCTACATTTTTAAAAACACGGTTAGCTGATGGATTTGCCAATCCCATAGAACCTGGATCGGCCTCTTCTAAAATCTCGCCATTTTTATAAGCCTCTACCAACTGGTGGGCGTACGATTTATATTTATCGGTTACGGCATAACCCAATTCGTTGTGCAAAGCCTCACGGATGACATCTAAATTGCGGTTTTCGCAGAAAACAGTCGGGATAAACAACCAATAATTGGCAGTTCCTACACGACCATCGCTACGGATATAACCATTAAAAGTTCTGCCTTCAAATTTGGAAACATCGGGCGCATGCCACTCATAATGGTATGGACGAAATTCGTAAGGATCGGAAGCATGTTTCGTATTTTCTGTATCCATTAAACCACCTTTAATGATGAAATGCTGTGCCTTTCCTACCAGTACGCCATACATGATAATGTGATCACCGGCATTCATATCCTGCATAAAAAACTTATGCTTGGCCTGGATATCATCCTGTAAGATATATTCCTGGCCATCGTGGATAACGGTTTCGCCTTTTGCAAGATTTTGCAGGGCAACAAGAACGTTATCATTAGGATGGATTTTTAAAATTCTAGTAACCATTTTAATTTGTTCTTTCTGAATGCAAGTTACTTAAAGTTTCTTTTGCACCCTTATTTTGTAATAATTCAACGTATGATTTTACGGCTGCGTTAAAGCCGGGGTAATTGTTCAGGTTTTTATCCCAAAGGCGTCTGTCGCCAAGGGTATTATCTACAACAGTTTCAGGATTTTTCCAGTATTCGTATAAAACTTCCGCAAATTCATCCTGTACAGGGAAGGTTTTTCCATTAGCACTGGCCGTATAAGTATCGCCATCTTTATTTACATTCATAAAAAGAATATAAGCAGCAACACCCAAAGCCGTAAGTTGTGGTACTTCATTTTTTAAGGCATAATACTTTCTTATGAGCGGCATGTTGCGCATCTGCATTTTTGAAGTGAAGTTTAAGGTAATGGCCTGCCATTGGTGCTCTAAAAAAGGATTACTGAAACGGTCGACCACACTTTCGGCAAAAGCCAGGGCCTCTTCGTAAGTAATGTCTTCATTTACCACAACAAGAGCAATTTCCTCTTTCATCAGTTTTAATACATTGTTGGCGAAATCGTTATCGGCCATCGCTTCTTTTACCGTATTAAAACCTGCCAAAATGGCCAAACCGCAGCTAATAGTATGTGTACCATTAAGCAAACGGAGTTTTAGTTCTTTAAATTTATCGATTGATGGAACAATGAAAATGCCTTTATCTGCTTTTGCGAAAGATAAAACCTCTTTGACTTTTTCGCTTGATGATTCGATTGCCCAAAGCCTGAAAGGTTCGGCCATGATCATGAGCTCGTCTTCGTAACCTAATTCGTTTTCGATGGCTTTTTGCTCTGCCTCCGGAAGCTTTCCCGGCACAATACGATCGACCAAAGTTTTACAGAAGTGATTAGCGGTTTTTAACCAGTTTTCGAAATCCCAGCCTAATTTATTCTGGATGGCAAGATCCAGTACAATTTCTTTCAATTTATCGGCATTATCGCTGATGAGTTCAGTAGGAACAATTACCATTCCGCTTTCAGCAGAACCATTAAAGGCGTTATACCTTTCGTGCAGAAAAGCCAATAATTTGCCGGGGTAAGATTGTGGCGGATTATCGGTGATTTTATCTTCGCTTTTCACAATCCCAACTTCAGTGGTATTCGAAATTACAACCTGCATTTCTGGCTGGTGGGCAGCTTTTAAAATTTCGGCCCAATCCTGCGAAGCTGATAAAACCCGGCTGATTGAAGCATTGATTGAATTTTCTTTAACGGTAACGCCGTTTTCAATACCTTTTACGCAAAGAGTATATAAATTGTCTTGCTTCGAAAATGCGTCAGCACCACCTCTTGAAGTAGATTTAACTACCAAAACCCTACCGCTAAAAATGCCTTTTTGATTGGCTTTATCGATAAAATAATCTGGCAGACCACGCAGTAAAACACCTGTTCCAAACTGGATGACTTTTTCAGGCAAGGCTAAAATTTCGGCCGTAGGTTTTGTAACCTTGTCGCCGTTAATGTTTTTTAAATTTTCTTTGTTTAAAATCATATTCTTGTGGTTTCCGTCATTGCAAGTAATGAAGTAGTTCCACCTATAGCAGTAGGATTTGCTTCGTGCCTCGCAATGACGATTTGCGCTGTTAAATTATACTTGGTTATTGTAATAACAAGTGTACGTTGTTTGCAGTTAAAACAGAAGAGAAATCTATGCAATCGTTACCGGAAAACTTAACAAAAAAGGGTCTTAAAAAAGCCGATTAAATACTGTATTTCAACAAGTTGAATGACTTATTTCAACGCTGGATCCCATCCATGGAAAACGTTTTCCAAAATGTAACCCTTATACTCATTATCAGTTGATTGGTGCGGCCAATTGGCCCTGTTTTTAGGATCGGCGCTTTTTCCAGTGCTTTTATATTCAGAATAATATGCCGTTTTCTCATTGCTTTCTTTCCCCCAGTTGTTCCAGCCTTCAGGGCGAATAAAATCAGGCAGTTCGCAATTGAGATATACAACTTTCGCATAAGGTCTCCAGGGGCGGCTCAGGGAAAAACTGTTGGCAGGAGCATCTCCATTTATTTTGCATTTGTTAAGGACGTTGCCTTCTCTGAGCACTTTGTGGTTCCCCCCTGCGCGAGTATGACGTCCATGCAATGGATTCTGTCTATGGTAGCGTAGTCGAAGGACCAATTTTAAATGTCTTACAAGGCATTTCGACATGCTCAACGTCACAAATTCGAAATGAATTTAAAAAACTATAATTCTTCAGAGCTTTCTGGCAAGTGATGGTACTCACCTTTCCATGCATAAAAGCCAAATATCATCAACCCTAAACTAATCGGGAGGAAAATAAACAGGATAATTGCCCACTGCAGAATGGTATTGGTACGTTCGATATCTGTATGGGTCAGGCCCACTTTATCTATCGCCTGGATAAACAAAAAAGTCATTGTTAATGGCCCTAAAACCATCCAAACCAATCCTAAAAATTTCTTTAACGTATTCATCTTCTTCGTATCTAGTCGTTAATATTTTCGTCTCTTTTATTCGATAAATAAATGGTACCAATAACCAGACTCAATGTCGCTATGCCTATCGGATACCAAAGCCCAGATAATGGTGTAGACCCAGAAAAGCTTGCAATTAGTGTTGCAATAAAAGGTACAAGCCCCCCAAAAACACCATTACCGATATGATAAGGCAGCGACATAGAAGTATATCTGATTTTAGTTGGGAATAACTCTACCAGGAAAGCAGCAATTGGCCCATAAACCATGGTTACTAGCAGAATCTGGAAGAAGATTAAGCCAACAAATTTCCAGAATACTGGCGTAGGTAAAATTTTGTCTTTTATTACTTCTTTGCCTAAAAGAATCCCTTTGGTTTCAGAAACCGTATCGATTTGCACCCTATTAAAGGAAGCACCATTTCTAAGCATTACTTTGGTAGAAACCGTCCGTAAACTATCGGTTGAATTCGCAATTAAAAGAGAAGTTACCTGAGCCGGATCAGCAGATAAAATATCAGTCTGTTCAATTTTTGTATAATCAGTATCATCCAAAAACATTTGATAGATGGGGCGATAAAGAAGAATGCCCAAAAGCATACCGCTTAACATGATCCATTTCCGGCCAACCTTATCGCTCCAGGCTCCAAATACCACAAAAAATGGGGTGGCAAAAGCAATTCCCCAAAGCAAAATATATCTCGAATCGTTAAAATCCAGCTTACAGGTATTCTCTAAAAACGATTGTGCATAAAACTGTCCTGTATACCATATTACGCCTTGCCCCATAGTAGCGCCAAACAGTGCCAGGAGCACCATTTTAAAATTCGTTTTGTTATTAAAACTCTCTTTCAGTGGATTTTTTGAGACATTTCCTTCAGCCTTCAATTTAGAAAACATCGGCGATTCGTGCATTTTCATGCGGATATAAATCGAAACCACAACCAGTACGATCGACAATAGAAAAGGGATTCTCCAACCCCAATCGCCAAATGTTTCAGCACCTAAAATATTTTTCGTAATGACGATAATCCCCAGCGAAAGGAACAAACCCAATGTTGCGGTAGTTTGGATCCAGCTGGTAAAAAAACCGCGTTTGTTTTTTGGTGCGTGCTCTGCTACATATGTTGCGGCACCACCATATTCGCCACCCAAAGCCAAACCCTGGATTAACCTTAATATTAAAACCAAAATTGGTGCGGCATAACCAATGCTTTTATAAGATGGAATTAAACCGATAAAAAATGTCGATCCACCCATTAGTACCAAAGTGAGCAAAAAAGTATATTTCCGGCCAATTAAGTCGCCAAGCCTGCCAAAAACCAGTGCTCCGAATGGGCGAACAATAAAACCTGCTGCAAAAATAGCCAAGGTGTTAATTAATGCTGATGCGCCCGCATCTTCTGGAAATAACTGACGACCAATGATAACCGCAAGACTGCCGAAAATATAAAAATCGTACCATTCAATCAGTGTGCCTAAAGATGATGCACCGATAACTTTAAAGATATTGTTCTTGGGTAAATTGTCGCTCATAAATGATCAGTAATATTTGGTTTACCAAGATAAACATTTGCACCATAAACAGCAACCTGTAATATTTGTCGTTTAATTTGTTACAAGACCAAACATTTTGGCTTTAGTTTTGTAATTTCATCCGTAATCAATTCATTTTCCATCATATTATATGCTGTTAATACAAAATATCAGATTAAGTAGGATTTTAAGAAATACTTGGCACGTTGATCTGATCATGATTGCCTCCTGCACCGTATCTTATTTCGTACGCGAATATTTAATTTCACATCATTTCTCCGTTCCATCCATTATCCCAACACTTTTAGGTACAGCAATTGCTTTTTTTATTGGCTTTAACAATAACCAGGCTTACGATAGATGGTGGGAGGCAAGAAAAATATGGGGTGCTTTGGTAAATGATTCACGTTCTTTTGCAAGGGCTCTGCTCAATTATGTTGATGAAGATGAAGAAAGCGTAAAACGGATGATTTACAGACATATTGGTTTTTTATATGCTTTAAAGGCCAATTTGAGAGGAACTGTAGATGAGATTTATACCAAATATTTAACCGCGGCCGATTTAAAAGAAATAGAAAAACATAACAATAAGCATAATGCACTTTTAAATATCCAATCGAGAGATTTGCAAAAGTTATCAAAATCAAATGCTATTGATGGATTTCGTTTCATTGAAATCAATGAAATGCTTACCAGGTTTTCTGATTCGATGGGCATGAGCGAGCGCATTAAAAACACCATTTTCCCTACAACTTATTCCTATCTTACTAAAGTATTTATCTGGCTATTTGTAGTCACATTTACCTTGGTAATTAGTGAAGATGCAGGTCCTGCATCCATATTTTTGGGCTGGTTGATCGGTTTCGTATTTGTATCTACGCAAATTAATGGAATGAGCCTGGTTAACCCTTTCGAAAACAATTCGGCAGGCGTTCCGCTTAACCAAATTACCAGAACGATAGAGATCAATCTTTTGCAAATGTTAGAAGAAGAAGAAATTCCAGAGCCCGTTAAACCTATAAATGACGAATATGTTCTTTAAATTTTAGGTTTTCTTACCTCATTCCTGCTAATCGTTTAACACCGCTTTTAATTTTTTTTCAAAAAGAGTCGATTTAGCTTTAAATTGTGGATCAGAAAAGGAAATATTGGATGTGGCATAAATAATCTTTCCATCCTTTCCAACCAATACATTCGATGGAAAGCCATGGTTAATGTTTAGTTCTCTGATCTCGTCTTTGCTCAATGATACAATTTCGTAATTGTAGCCATTCCGTTTTTGAAATCGACTGGCACTGGCAGGACTATCATGGGTAATGCCGATAAACCTTACCTTGTTTCCGTATTTGGCCACCAAATTGTTTAATTCGGGCATTTCAGCAATGCATGGAGGGCATTTTTCGAACCAAAAGTTGATGACCACTACCTTATTTTTTAAATCGGTATTGGAGAACGGCTTTTTATAGATGGTTAAACCACTAAAAGGGGGTAAATTTTTGCCAATTAAATCTTCGAAAAAAGTTTCCTGCGTGGCCCATTTAACTGGGGCATTTTGCGCCAATGCTATAAAAGAAAAAACAGAGAACAACAGAATAAAGTAGGTTTTCATTAGCACTAAATATAAAAAAAGTCCCACCAATGCGGCAGGACCTTATAGTCTGGTTGGTTTAGAAAATCTTATTTAAAGGTAACGGAACCATATTCAGTTTTGATGGATACGTTTGCAGCACCACCGCTACCGATTTTGCCGGCATATCTTTTAGTTTCATCGTCTTTACTTACCAAGCTTGTCGTTACGTTTGAACCATATTTAAAGCCGGCATACGAAGTAGAAACATTGAAATTTCCATTATAACGATCTGCAAAGCCCAATCCAACACTTACATACTCGCCTCCGAAAGTGAAGTTTTTACAGGCTGGCGTAATTTCACTCACATTTAAACGGTTATAGTCCATGGTGATGTTTGCATCACCATTAAGTGAGCCTAAAGTAACGTTCGAATATTCTGCTTTAACCGCAATTTTACCCGCTGATGCAATATTTAGATCGCCATAGGCCTGTTTAGCAACCGTATTGCCTTTAACCGTGTTGATGTTTACTTTGGCATATTCTGCATTTAAAAGAAGGTTCCCCCCAATAGTGCCAATGGTTAAACCCTTGCCGTATTGCACTTTAATATCAGCGGATTTCCTGATGGTATTGATGTTTACAGCAACATACTCTGCGTCAAGTTGTAAAGTACCCACAGCGCCAATAGTTACCGGGCCATTATATTCGTGTTTTATTACTGCAGCATTCAGATCCTGGATATCGCATTTACCATATTGAACATTGACGTAATTATTTACGTTGCTTAAATTGCCAGCCACCAGATTGCCATACTCTACCTTTAAAGAAGTTGGCCCGGAAAAATTACCCAATTCTACATTGCCATATTCTTGTGAAACCGTTAAGGGATTTACTGCTGGCATATACACCACGTAATTTACTTTTACTTCTCTCCGCCAGGTGGTTACTCCATTTTTCACTCCACGGCCATAACGTCCGTTTCTATCACCCATATTCGTTCTGAAAGTAACGACATCACCGTTTTTAGTCGCATCAATACTTATCCCATCAATCAGTTTTTGCGCATCATTATCCGAACTACTGTAAGCTTTAATATCTACATCAACACGTACTTCTTTTTTATCCCAGGTTTTAATAGTGATCGATCCGTATTGATTGTTTAAATTAATCTTATCGTTATTGTCTACATTAAAACTCTTGCTAAAAGATTTAGAATGTTCAGCATCGCTCCCCGTTTGTTTATGCCTTGAAGTATTAACCATCGCTACCATAGATGATTTTTCTAAATTTTCTACAACTACTTTCTCTGCCGGACCATTTACCATCGCTTCCTGCGCATTGGTTTTTACGGCAATTAAAGCCATAAAGGCTAAAAATATTTTTATTGTTTTCATATTTGTTAATTGTTAAACATTTAATGGCTTAAAACCTGCCGGCTGGTCATAAGTTTTCGATGTAGTGAGCGTTCCCCTCTTAGTATCAAATCGCGTGAATCGGGTATCAAGACTGATCCTGCTATTACTATAATTTCGCTTTTGCTGCTTTCAGCTTAAATTTGGTTAACCCTTTTGTAATCGTCAACCTGGTTAATAATCAATAATTGTTGTTTTAATAATTGCAATTGTATTTCGCGGTTTTTTACCATAGCTTTTACCACAAAAGTTTGGTTGGGTGAGGTTGGCAACTCCGCTTTTAATCTCTCGTAATCTTCGTCAAGCTTTCTCAAATCAGCGGTAAATTTTTTGTAAAGTTCCGGATTTGCGGAAGCGAAAATAGCCAGACTATCTCTTTTTTCTGTAATTAAACCGGCAAAATGAACGTCTTTTTTGGCATATGAGCTACTAACGTCGGCTATTTCTAAATCTTTGTTTTGTGATTTTCCTACGTACAACCAAGCTAAACCGAAAACGACAACTATCGCCGCTGCCACACTCATCCATAAATACAGTTTTACCGGTTTTTTTTTCTTTTTTGTATCTAATTCCTGTTCAATCTTTGCCCAAAGCCCTGCCGATGGCTCCATGATATCGAAAGCTCTACGGTTTTCTTTTACAAAGGTTTCTAATCTATTATTCATCTCTCATCCCTTTCGTTTCTAAAATACTTTTTAATTTCTTTTTTGCCCTCATGTACTGTGTACGGCTGGTGTTTTCACTTATTTTTAAAATGTGTGCAATCTCTTCATGGTCGTAACCCTCTAAAAGATATAAACTCAATACTACCCTGTAACCATCTGGCAATTGGGTAATGGCCTGTCTTATCTCTTCGGCCTGCAACTGCACTTCACCGTCATCGAAACTATCTTCATCCGGCACTTCCGAGATCTCATCGGTACTTACAAATTCCATTTTGCGTTTACGCAGGTAATTAATGGATTTGTTGATCACGATCTGCTTTAGCCAAAGTCCGAAGGTCGTTTCCTGCCTGAAATCAACAATTCTGGTAAAAGCATCTAAAAATGCTTCCTGTAAAACATCTTCTGCCTCTTCCTCATAATTTAAAATGCGCAGTGCCACATTATACATGGCCTTTGCATACAGCTTGTACAATTCAAACTGTGCTGCGCGGCTGCCCTGCATGCATTTTTTTACGAGTTCTAGGTTTTTATCGATGTATACGGCTTCCAAAATTTCGAATATTCTGATAATAAGACATAAGGGATTTTAAAACGTTGCATCAAGGTATAAAAAAAGTTCAAAATATGTTAATTCAGTATTAAGATTAGAATCAAATGTGCTGCGAGGCCTAAGAACGGACTGTAAAATAAGCTCCTCATTTCGTAAAAATGTTTTATCATAAATTGGAAATGAGCGGTTCTGTGTTTTTGGCATTTTCAGTCCCGCTTTTGATGCGAGTTCCGATTAAGAATCGGAAGCTCTTCCCGACAATCGGGTTTAGATACCAAGTTTGGTGCCCTGAAAACTAATCTTTGTTAAATAAACCCGACAGGAGCGAGCATCCCGATTTTTTCAATCGGGATAAAGCGAATGGCGGGGCTACAGTATCTATGAAATACCGACCTTTCATTTCCAAAAAAATAAAAATGTTTTATAGTTGATGGGAAATGAGCGGTTCTGTGCTTTTGGCATTTTCAGTCCCGCTTTTTGGTTCGAGTTACGATGAAGGATCGTAAGCTCTTCCCGGCAATCGGGTTTAGATATCAAGTTTGGTGCCCTGAAAACTAACCTTTGTTAAATAAACCCGACAGGAGCGAGCATCCCGATTTTTTCAATCGGGATAAAGCGAATGGCGGGACTACAGCACTATGAATGCTGCCCTTTCATTTCCAAATGAAAAATAATGAAATTATTAGGAAATGGGCAGTCCTGTCCTTTTATGGAAAATCAGTTCCCAAATCATCATAAATTTGAAAACCCTGATACAAACCATTAACTTCATGCCATGGAAACCGATTTAATCCTTTCAGCAATTAACGAGCTACATCAAAAAGCGGATCAGGCTTTAGAAAGCAAAAATGTAACGGCATATACAGCTATGTTTGATGATGGTTTAAGCTTCACGCCATTTGAAAAACCGACCATAAACAAACGCGATTTTACCATCGATTTAAAAAAATATTTTAGCGGAATTAAAGAAATCCAAACCAGCCGTTATAGGATTAAATCTTCAATTGAGGATGATATTTTTATTGAAAAGATTGCCCGAAAATCGGTTATTTTAAAACCTAATCTGCTTATTTTTTCTAAAAAACAAACCATACAGACAGAGGAAATATACTACTGGAAAAATATCAAAGGAGAATGGAAAGTAATTGCCCTAGAAATTGTGCTGGAGGAGAAATATTAAAATAAAAGGTGAGCGTAAAATATAGAGTTGTCATCCTGAGTTTTAATTTATTTATAAAAATCAATATAAATGACAGCAATTAATCTAAGTGTAAAAATTCCCCGAGTTACCGTCATTTCGAGCGGAGTGCAACGAAGTCGAGAAATCCGTCTAGATAGATCTCTCCCGAAAGCCCGGAACTGCACTACACCCTGTAACTATCGGGTTGATTTGAAATCTTAATGCAATAAGCTTAAGATTTCCGCCTGCACGAGAAGTATGACCCTTTTACTGAAATCTGTCAATTATAGTCTATCAAAGGAATATCCTAAACAACTTGGTAAAATGTTTCGACTAGTTATCCAATTCAATGACAAGGTAAGCCGGTAAGGTTAGGATGAAATTTTTATTTTAGGTTATTTCATTAGTTTTTATCGTTTCACTTTTTTGACCTACATCAAAGGTTAAGTTTTTTAATACCTGCACCTTTGTTGTATTAAAAAATTTAAAAATGAAAAAAGAACATTTCAAACACATCAACACACTTTTTGTGGTTATCCCCATGACATTAATTATGGCATTTGTGGGTTTAATGCGGAACTATGGTTTTGGCGAAGGTTGGTTCCTCAAATTCTTACAGGCCTGGAGCGTTATGCTACCTGTAGCTTATTTTGCAGCCTTTATTATTATCCCCAATGCCCGGAAACTGGCAGAAAAGGTAACTTCTAAAGCCTAAACATTGTTACATTTGGTTAAGACTAAGTTTAATGCGCGAACGGCTTTCTAGTTATATCAGAGAAAAAATTATCATCAGTGATGAGGACGTGGAACAGGTATTGTCTTTTTTCAAAGTGATGCAGGTAAAGAAAAACGAAATCCTGATCAGCCCCGGCGAAACAAGTCAGCGCATTTACTTTGTTGGCACAGGTTGCTTACGTATTTTCTTCCTAACGGCAGGTGGCACCGAAGCCACCAGGCATTTTGCTTTTGAAAACCAGTTTGCCACGGCTCTGGTCAGTTTTATCACCAACGAAACTTCAAAGGAATTTGTACAGGCCATAGAAGATACGAATCTATATTACATTTCGCAAAACGATTTTTACCACCTGCTTCAAATGATCCCCCAGTGGGAGAAACTTTACCGCCACTACCTGGAGTATGCCTACGTTACCAATACCAACAGGCTGATGTCGTTTATTACGCTCGATGCCACTGAACGTTACCGCCAGCTGCTTGCCCAAAACCCAGGTGTGGTAATGCGTATGCCAAACAAAATGGTTGCCTCTTATCTTAATATTTCTCAGGAAACTTTGAGCAGATTAAAATCAAAAGCATAGCTTTAAGTGTTTTTTTGTACTCTTTGGCTAGTGCGATCGTCATGCTGAATTTATTTTACAAGTAGAATAGTATTTTGAATTGCCTTGCAACGACTTCTTCGCCAGCATCTTTCCTGCAAAAAAGACCCTGAAATAAATTCAGGGTGACGGTCTCTAAAGGACATCCTTCTCGTATTAAACTTGCAGAAAAAGTTTTCAATTTGCAAAATTTTTAAGGTTCAAAAAACCTGTTTCAAAAACCTTCAGCTATCGCACTAACTTTAAAACAAAATCGGTATTTTTGCCGCTCAATTTAGATTATATATATGTTAAGAACAGTAACTTGTGGTGCATTAAACCTGAATAACTTAGGCGAAAGTGTTACGCTATGTGGTTGGGTACAAAAATCAAGAGATTTAGGCGGTATGACTTTTATCGACATCCGCGATCGTTATGGTATTACCCAGTTGGTTTTTAACATGGACGATAATCGTGAGCTTTGCGAAACTGCACGTACTTTAGGTCGTGAGTTTGTAATTAAAGCAATTGGTACTGTTGTAGAAAGAAGCAACAAGAACCCTAAAATGGCAACCGGTGATGTAGAGATTAAAGTTTCTGCTTTAGAAATTTTAAATGCTGCAAAATTACCTCCTTTCATGATTGATGATGAAACGGATGGTGGTGATGAGTTACGCATGAAATACCGTTATCTGGATTTACGCCGTAACCCGGTTCGTAATAACCTGGTTTTGCGTCATAAAATGGCACAATCCGTTCGCCGTTATCTGGATGCGTTAGATTTTATCGAGGTAGAAACACCTGTTTTAATTAAATCTACACCGGAAGGTGCAAGGGATTTCGTAGTGCCTAGCCGCATGAATGAAGGTGAGTTTTATGCTTTACCTCAATCGCCGCAAACCTTTAAACAATTGTTGATGGTTTCGGGTTTCGACCGTTATTTCCAAATTGTAAAATGTTTCAGGGATGAAGATTTAAGGGCCGACCGTCAGCCAGAGTTTACGCAGATCGATTGTGAAATGTCGTTCATTGAGCAGGAAGATATACTAAACACTTTTGAAGGTTTGATCCGTACTTTATTTAAAGAAGTGCGTAATTATGACTTGCCGGAAGTACCACGCATGCAATATGCAGATGCTATGCGTTTATACGGTTCTGATAAACCGGATACCCGTTTTGCGATGCAGTTTGTAGAGCTTAATGATCTGGTAAAAGGAAAAGGCTTCCCGGTTTTCGATAATGCAGAATTGGTAGTGGGTATCAATGCAAAAGGTGCTGCAAGTTACACCCGCAAACAATTGGATGAATTAACCGATTTTATTAAACGTCCGCAGATTGGTGCTACTGGTTTAATTTATGCCCGTCATAACGATGATGGAACAATTAAATCGTCAGTAGATAAATTCTTTAACGAAGAAGACCTTAAACAATGGAGCGAAGCTTTTGCAACAGAAAAAGGCGATTTATTATTGATTTTAGCAGGTTCTACCGATAAAGTACGTAAACAGTTAAACGAACTCCGTTTAGAAATGGGTAACCGTTTGGGCTTACGAGATAAAAATACATTCTCTGCCCTTTGGGTATTGGATTTCCCGCTTTTAGAGTGGGATGAAGAAACAGAACGTTACCATGCGATGCATCACCCGTTTACTTCTCCAAAACCAGAAGATATTGCCTTATTGGATACCAATCCCGGTGAAGTACGCGCCAATGCATACGATTTGGTGATTAACGGAACTGAAGTTGGCGGCGGATCTATCCGTATCCACGATCGGGCGTTACAGGCTTTAATGTTCAAACATTTAGGTTTCAGCCCAGAAGAAGCACAAAAACAATTTGGGTTCTTAATGGACGCTTTCGAATTTGGCGCACCTCCACATGGCGGTATTGCTTTTGGTTTCGATCGTTTAACCTCAATTTTTGCTGGTTTGGATTCCATCCGTGATGTAATTGCTTTCCCTAAAAACAATTCTGGTAGAGATGTAATGATTGATAGTCCGAGTACGATTGATGAGAAACAATTGAATGAATTGAAAATTAAGACGGATTTATAGGCAGTTCCGTCATGCTGATCCGACAGCTACCGGATTTGTTTCAGCATCTTTTTAAGAAAATCCTAAAATAAACTCAGGGTAAAGAAAAAGTCTCAGAATGTAAAAACTCTGAGACTTTTTTTATTAAATTCTTTCACTTACTTAAGCCTGAGCATCACGTAATCTTTTGATTTCATCGTGCGATTCTCTTAAAGTTGCTTTTTGTTCTGAAATTAATTCTCTGATATTTGAAGGAATATTTTCTTCCTCTAAGGCCATTTTGTATGCATTTTGTGCAGCGTCCTCTCCAAACTCACAGTTGTTTAAAACAGTTTTACGGTCGTGGCCTGTAAAAAGTGCTTTAACATCCATCCAAGCTCTGTATATTTTACCCGAATTGGTCGTTCCTGTTTCAATATCTTCACCTAAAGCCGATACCTCTGTTGCCAATGCCATTTTATATTTTTGACTTTCACCTATCATATTTAAAAATAAGGTTTTTAAATCAGCATCTTCATCTTTTAATTCCTGGCGGGCTTTTTCGTAACCTTCAATACGATCGTTATTAATTTGAATCAAATCGTTTAATACCTCTGCTGTTTCCGTTGTCGTTTTCATGTTTTTTATTTTTATAGTTTCGATGTATAAAAGCAACATGGATAATTAAAAAAGGTTTGTAATTTTTTTAATTGCCTACAACGCTGAGCTATATCAGCTATTTCTGATTGTCGACAGGCTGCCGATCATTATTTTTTGGAAAAATATTGTGCCAGTTTTTCTTTTACAAAACGCCTAACCCGCGTTATCATATTGCCTTTTCGCTTAATCAAAAAGCTCTTGATGGCTTTGTATGCTATGGGGTCTTCGGCTATTACAGTAGGGTATTCTACAATTGGTTTGGGGTTGATAATTACGTTATAAATGTCGTTTATTCCAGAGTGTACACCTGTGCCATCATGGCCAATATTGTTTACGAGTGATTGTGATGGATTAAGGGTGATACCTCCTTTTAAAAAGATAGAAGCATACCATCTTATTGCCCAGCTATTGTTTTTACCTTTTTTAAATTCCTGCATCTGTTTCCAGAAATTCATTTTATTGTCGATGGAAAATGCAGTCCTTTTCTTTTTATCAAACTGTTTTATAAGAACGTTAATATCTGGTTCAAAGTTTTTCCATGCCCTTCCCCATGTTGCCCAACCCCAACTTGTGGCTGCCCTGTAGAAAAAAGATTGTGAAAGGTTATCTGATTTTAAAGGATACATATAGGCTCCAATATGCATTACCTTTTCCTCTTCGCGGTAATGGTTCAAAGCGTTATTGAAATAGGATAAAGTATGCGGAGAGGTAATAAGGTCATCTTCAAAAACAATTACCTGATCGTATTCTGCTATTAATTGAGTTACGCCTGCAATTACCGCATTGGCTAAGCCTGCATTAACCTTACTCTCAATTATTTTAACCGACTTAAAACCCTCTGCTTTTTTGATGATTTTTCTTACGGCAGTAACTTTTTCTTTATCCAGATCGGTTTTGGCACCATCAGAAAAAATATACAAGTGGCTTTGTGCTGCCAGCTCATTTTGTTGAAGAAATTGTAGCGTACGCTCAGTATGCTGCGGACGATTGTATACGAAAAGTGCTATTGGGGAAAGGTTTTGCATTTTTTTATTTCAATTACCGATTTTCAATTAATTGTCCGTCTCGACTAGAATGCAGAGATCTATCAAAATAGATTTAGCTTGCGCTGAGCAATCGTGGTTCTCGATTTCGCTCGAAATAACGGCAACTATAGTATGCTCTCTATCACCTAAAATATCTGCAGATTATGATCTGATTTTTGAGTTAACACGGTATAAGCGTTGGCAAACTGTTCCTGTTTTTTCCTGCCGAATAAATTACCCAAGGTTTTCTTAATCCGGTATTCAAGTTCAATTTTTAAGTTTTTAGAAAATGTTTTTGGCGCCTTTCTATTGATAAACTCATTAAATTTTACCGTTTCAGGAGCAGTCATGGAAACTTTATCTTCTAATATTTCCAACCCTTCGCTTTGCAGCAAAAACCTTAAAGATGTTGGCGTATACATGTTGATGTGACCATAATCCAAAAAGTGTTTCATCCTTTGATCTACTCCAAAGCGGTAATCTTTGGGCACTTCTACTACAATATATTTGGCAACCCGCTTCAATTCGCGGAGGAGAATTCTTTCGTGCTCTACATGCTCCAAAACGTGTGCAAGGATAATCAGATCAAAAGTATTATCCCCATACGGGATTTTATATCCATCGAAAGTTTGTGCTTCTTTTAAACTGGCGAGGTTACGATCCCTTATAATATCTACACCACTCTGTGCAATTTCTAAAGCATAAAGTTCTGGTGCGAAATGCCATTCATTTAAAAAATGTAAGATACTGCCATCTCCGGCACCAACCTCAAGTACTTTTTTAGGTTTTAGTCCTTTGCATACATCAACAATGTTCTGAGCTTTATATTTTGCACCGAGCATTCTCCAGGCCACATCGCTATTGGTGTAAAAATTATCGTAGGCCGTTTTTACTTCTTCGCTTAACATGATCCTGACTGATTAAATGCCTAAACAATTATGCTGCTTGTAGAAAACCGAAGTTGCTTTTTCGTAGAAAAGACCTGGCGAAATACCGCTGAAACTTATCTCTTTAAAACCCTGGGCTTTTAACAACACGCGAGCAGGCTGATAAACCTCACGCTCGCTATCATCCAAAACCAATACACCATTTGCTGATAAAGCATCAACGCTGTACTTACAACAGTTTACACGGTCCCGTCCATCAACAATAATAATATCGAACTTTTTATCGAGCAAAGTTGCTTTTTTAGCATATTCTCCATCTTTTTCTAATTGGCAGAAGATCATTTCTGCATTGGCTGGACTTGTATTTTTTACTTTATCAAACCAACCTTTATCGTGTTCAACAGAAGTTACCGAGCCAGCTCTTTCTGCATAAAAAATAGTAGAACTGCCAGAGCCATATTCGAAAATGTGCTGAGTTTTGTTTATTCGCTCCTTAATAAAATCGATAAACGAATAGGTTACCCAGGGTAAAGCCTTCCCTTGTCCGTCTATGGCCTGTTTTTTATCAAAGGCCGTAAACCAGCCAATGCTGTTCAGGTAGCCCTTATGTCCGTATGATAATAATGCCTTAAGCCTGCTAGGCTTTGCAATTAGTGTGCTTAATGCTTTAAGAGTACTCAACGTTTAAATATTTTTTGAAATGCGGTGACCAAAAATAATGATTTTAACATCATTATACCTTGTTGACGTGTTTTAGGAATTAATAAAATAAAAAAGGTGGCTGTGAAGTAAGCAATCAGAGTAGCAAGTGCAGCCCCCATGATACCAAATTTTGGTATCCATAATATGTTTAAAGCAATATTCACAATCGCGCCCATTCCGGTTCGGAGCATCGATAACTTGGTATATCCTTCTGCAATAAGATACTGCCCACTGGCGCTACCTAAAAAAACAAATATACCTGCCCAAACATGAACAGTTAGCACATGTGCACCATCCCAAAATTCTGGAGTGTAAACGATATGGTATATGATTGGTGAGGCGAAAGTCATGAAAAGTGCTACGCTCAAACTTATCCAAACCATAATGTCGTACATATTCTGTAGACGTTTCATATATCTTTCCGGATTGTCTCTTTTGGCATTCATAATTGCAGGAAATACAGAAGTTACTATTGCAACCGGTATAAAATACCAGCTTTCACTTAGCTGTACAACAGTTGAATAAATTCCTAAAGCCCCAGTGCCAAGATAATTTTCTACCATCAGCTGATCAATTTTCATATATATTGAAACCAGAACTGCAGATAGTGCTAGCGGCCATGAATGTTTGACGAGGTATTTTGCTAATGCTGAATCAAATACCCATTTGAAAATACTTCCAACTTTTATCCCATAAAAATAGACGTACCCAATTGCCAGAATGATAGTGTCAAGTAGCAGGGCACAAACAAACCATTCTACATTTAATTTTAAAAAGATAAATACCAATTTTATTAATGCAGAAACAATATTTCCAAATACCTGAATACGCATTACGTATTTGGCTTGTACTTTAGATTGGAAATAACTATCAGTAATATAGAAAGCCTGAGTTATTCCGGTAAACCCTACAATTAGAATATAGATGAGTGGAGTTTCAATGGGCTTATGAGTATTCCAAAGAATATATGCAAAATATATAAGTGGGATAATACAAATTCCCCCAGTAAGCTTAAGCCAGAAGGCAGTTCCAAGTAAACGATCTTTATTTTCTGGTGTACGAAGAAGTTCACGCGTAGTAAAACCATCTAAACCAAGGGCGGCCGCTGCAACAAAAAACGTTGTAAATGCAGTTGGATAATTTAAAATACCATTTTGAGTCTTTCCTAAATAATTGGTAATTGCAAATCCTACTAAAATTTTGATTACTAAACTTCCAACTCTAGCCAACATTAACCACCCAGTATTCTTTAAATACTTGTTAAATGCTTCTTCATCAAAACCTTTTATGGCGGGTAATTTCATTAACGCAAAGATGTAAAAAAATGTGCGTTAAGTGTGGCACCCTAAATTCAAATATTTTTATTGCCTGTTTGGCGGTTAGCCTTCACTTTTTGTTTCCGGCACTTTTGTTTCGATAGTTTTAGTATCAGGTGCTGGGTTTACAGCCGGGCCAGGTTTACTGTTCAATGGTGCACCAACGGCAAGATCGCACCTGTGGTTGGGCTGACCATGCGGTGGGTTTAAACCTTTTCCTACTTTCACACCCGGTACCTGTGTAACGGTGGGTTGGGTAGTGGTAACCGCTTGCGTTGGCTTACTATCTAAAGGCGCGCCAACTGCAATATCACATCTATGACCAGGCTCACCGTGCTTAGGGTTTAGCTTTTTTCCTGAGGTATTTACAACAGCCGCCGCTGGGGGAGGTGTTGGCTGTGGATTTGTATTTTGTTGAGGCTGAACACTTGCCGTAGAGTTTAATGGAGCACCAACAGCCAGCGCACAAGTATGCCCGGCTTCGCCATGCGGCGGATTAAAAATCAGGTTATTTTTAGTATTCTGCGCTACTGGCTGTGGAACATTGCTTTTTTGCAGTCCCTGCAGACCAGTAGGTGTAGCAATAACTGCCTGAGCGCTTTCTTTCTTTTCGCTGCCATTGCAGGCACAAAGTATAGCAAGCATGGAGAGATAAAAAGCATATTTCATGAGCACAGATTTTAGGATTAACCAAATATGGCGAAATTAATTTAGGCCCGAAAGCTCTTTTCTATTCTTTCTAACTGTTTTAAATGGTGCTTTAAATGTATTTCTATAAACCTAAGCCATTGTTTAGCATTTAAATAACCTAATCTTGGGTGTTTCGTTTTGCTATTGGCTTTTGCATGTGCAAGTAATGCGTAATTATCGTCGAAAGCTTTTTCAAATTCCAAAATAAAGTCGAGAGCTTCTGTTTTACTGATCTTTTTTACCCGCTCTTCCAGCCGTTTTGGCACCTTATACTTTTGTGCCGGAGGTAATGCGCCAAGTAATAAAATCAGCTTTACCATAAAATGAGTAGGTTTGTTTTCGCCTTTTCCGTTTGCAGCATTTGCAAAGGCAATTAATGAAAGCAGACTCGAATCAAAAATATGTGAGTATACCTCGCTATAACTCCAGCCAGAAATTGGAGGGGTAGTTTGGAAAATATCTTCAGGGTAATGCAATAATTTCGATTTATAGGCATCGACCACTTGATGTACCGATGCCTTTACTTTTGCAGCCGTCATTTAATAAAGATAAGCTGAATTATGGTTTCTCCAAATATTTTAAAAATTCATCTTTATAGTAAGGGAATTCAAATGCCTCAGCAACCGTAAAATAATTTTGTGGATCTACAACGGTTTGATAGAGGTTTTTGGCAATTTTCAAACGTTCTCCATCAAATGTGAATGTTTTAAGGATAAGTTTGCTCTGACTGCTGGAAAACGAAGCATTTTTACTTACAGCATTAATCAATCTTACTCTTTCGCTATCAAAATCAGATTTTTTATAACTGGTATAAAATTCCTGAAAAGCCTCAGGTGATAATAAACGGTAATACGGATCTGACTGCGGCAGCACTGGCGGAACAATACTGGTATTATAATCTCCTGTGTAGCCATCAAAATCATCGAGCGAATATTGCCTGTTCCGAAAGATATTCAGCTGTTTCAGTGTGATTAACTCCTGACCTTCCAGGCTTAAAACAAGCCTTTGTTCTGGAATCACCCTTACCTGTTGTTTTAAGATTTCCGTATTGCCCTGAATAATAGATAGTACTGGTGTAGAATTGTAGACGTCGTAAAAACGGAACCTACCGTTGGCAGACGAAACAAGTTCTTCGTCTAAATACACGTTGTATTTACCAGGATTAACGATTTCTAAGAAAACTTCGGCAGATCGGCGGTTGTTTTGAGCGAAACTTAGGGTAGCAAATAACATTGCCAGTCCAAAAAAGATGGTTTTTTTCATTTTAATAAGGTTTCATTTGTGTGTGTGTTGAATTAATGCCAAACAAATGCCAAAACCAAACAAAAAAGGAGTAGAATTAAAAAAGCTTTAACAATTCTTCTAAATGAAAGATTTCGTGTTTTACATCTTCGGGCTTTTCTTTTTGCAAAGGATTAAAAAAGATAGCCTCCATGCCAAAATTTAAGGCACCATAGATATCGGCTTCCAAACTATCCCCGATCATAATACTTTCTTCCTTTAAAGCCTTTGCTTTATCCAATGCATATTCGAAAATGACGGGATTTGGTTTATTTACCCCAACATCTTCTGAAATGATTACATTTTCGAAATAGGGGTTCAGATTCGAAAGATTCATTTTGGTTAAGGTGGTTTCCTTAAACCCGTTAGAGATAATATGCAGCGTATATTTTTGCTGTAGATAGCCCAAAACATTTTCTGCCCCTTCGAACAAATTTGTTTTAGTGGGCGAAATATTTACGTAGTCGTCCTCAAACTGATGTGGGACAACATCGGGATGGATACCCAACTGAATAAACGTTTTGCTAAAACGCTCCGATCTTAAAAAATCTTTTGTGATTTTCCCCAGGTGATAATCGGTCCATAACTGATGGTTGTTTTTGGTATAGGCGCTGATAAAATCGGCGCAGGATTTAAGGCCAAGTTGATCCAGTTTATAATTATGATAAAGTTCGTTTAATGTTTCTTCGGCATTGCGGTCAAAATCCCAGATGGTATGGTCAAGGTCGAAGAAAATGTGTTTTTTCATTTGTGATGTTTTCACGAAGGTAGCCGAATGATTTTTGATTTATAAATAATGAGCAACTTTTGCGTTAATCTCCTCAATAAGCTCCTCATCCATGTACTGATAATCATCTGGAATATCCAAAGTAATCATTTCCTTTTCGTAGATTTCTTCAGGAAAACGCTCGGTAATTCTTTGTTTATGTTTTTTCTCCATTACAAAGATCAGATCTGCCCAATTGATTAATTTGGCACTGATTTTAATCCTTGCCGAAGGTTCTGTACCAGCTGAGCGTACCTCATGTTCGGGATGGTTTTTATAAATGGTTTCGGCAGTAGCACTACGCCATTTATTTCTACTGCATACAAAGAGGATATTCATTTTATATTGAATGTTACAAGACTCCAGACTAAAGACTTCAGAATAAGGCCTATAACCTAAACCTTTTCTCCATAAGCTAAATCCCCGGCATCGCCAAGACCTGGTACAATGTAAGATTTACTGGTCATTTCCTGATCTATCGCCCCGAGCCAAAGTTTTGCTTTAGGCAGGTTGGCGCGTACGTGGGCAACACCTTCAGCACTCGCTATTGCAGCAACGATGTGAAGCTCGGCAATTTTATAGCGGTTAATCAGCTCTTTACAGCACATCACCATGCTTTGTCCGGTGGCCAGCATCGGATCGGCCATAATTAAAACTTTTCCTTCTAAATCCGGAGTAGAAATGTAATCCATCTGGATTACAAAATCGCCGCCCTTATTTACTTTGCGATAAGCTGAAATAAAGCAGCACTCGGCTTTGTCGAAGATGTTGAGTAGGCCCTGTTGAAGCGGCAGTCCAGCCCTGAGTATGGTAGCTAAAACAGGTTGTTGGGTTAAAACTTCACAAGACGATACACCTAAAGGGGTTACGATTTCCCGGTTAGTGTATTTCAAAGATCTGCTGATCTCGTAAGCAAAGAACTCACCTAGCCTCTCCATGTTTTTACGGAAACGCATCGAGTCTTTCTGGATATGATCGTCCCGAAGTTCGGCAATAAAGGTATTGGCGATAGATTTTATCTTGCTTACATCAAAAATCATCATGTTGTTTTGGAAAATTAGGAATTTGAGACAATTATGGGGTTAATAATTAAAATTAACAATTCTAAGTTGCATAATGTTAAACTAAAATCAATTTCCTGCATAACTAAGCATTTCACTAAAAAGTGATTTTAACTTCTTGTATTTAGGATGATCTGATAAACTTTTTAAGTTCCAGCTGCTATAAAAGGTACCATTTACCATCTTTACCGCATCAATATAAGAATGTATTGTTTTTACAGCTTCTTCGCGGGTTAAAAATTGAAGAATATGGTCAGTTAGGCAATACGAATTAACCATCAGGGGCGTTACTTTCTCAAGCTGGAGATCATACCAGCTAAATGGCGTGCACGTTCCTGCCCTAAAGCCCAGCACATTGCTATAACCCATTGAATAATCGGACATAATGCCGGAATTAAGAATGTTTAAATAACATATCGGGAATTTTAAAACTTCTAACTGTTGACTGGTTAATGTGATAAGGTTTGGACGAATTTTCTTGAGCTTAACCAAACCATCTTTAATTTCAGTTATGTTTTGTTTATAGTTGGCGCAGGAGTTTAATAATCCAACCGATTGATCGTTCAAGTTTTTAGAAATGCTATCTGTTTTGATGAAATTCATCGGCACATCAGGAAAATCGACAAAATAAAGGACTTTATTTTTTTTAGAAGCCACGATTTTATTTACTTCTTCCAGCACCTGCTCATTATTGATCCCAACTCCGGTGAGCCGATCGAATTTTGAACTCAGGTAATTATTCTCTTTTTTAAATACAGCGCTGAAAATAAATTTGGTCCTGTTTAAGAAACCCTCAGGCAAATGGGTTAACATGCTAAAATGGATGGTAGACTGGTGCTGAAATTTCTTCTCCTGAAACTTAAAGGTTGGATGCTTTTTCTTGATGATACTTTTAATTATTAATGCCCACTCATCAATAATCGGCCTATCTAGAACCCTCCATTTATGCTGATAACTTTTTGAGGGCTTAAATTCTTCTACTGTATTTCTCTGATGAAGGTACTCTTCGTACCTGCTGATCATAAAAAAAGACGCAGCAAAAACATCGAATGGCAAGGCAGACCGCTCTACCGCAAAAGGAACCTGATATTCTCCAAATGAAACGGTTTTAGGTTTAATTTCTTCTAATTTATTAGAGAAAAGCAAAGGTGTACTTTTAAAGAAAAGTTCGTCGCCCAAGGGCTCGTCTCCGTAACTGATTTTGATGTGATCGCTTTGCAGAAAATATTGCCTGTTGCCTGTAAATTCTATTTCAGCTTTAAGAATGTCTTTAAAAATGAAATTGAAAATGTATTTGATCCGAGGCGTTAATACGTTGGAGAAGATGATTAGCTGCATAACTTATTTTTAACAACACGGTATTTAAAAAAAGATTACAAGAAATATTTCTCAGCCTATATTAACCTAAACTAATATCACTCATTAAAATTAACGGTAATTTAACACTGAATCATTATCTAATACAAAAATTACAATTAAAAGTTTGCCGTGAATTTCTTTTCAGGGTACAGTATTTTAGTGCTTTTACGGGTGTTGCCCTTTACCACGTGTACTATACTCATCTGATCATCAAACATATCGTATAAAATGCTATCGTTAACCTCAACAGATTTTATAGCTACAATTTTTTCAACTTCCAGGTAAATATTAGTGGCCTCATGATCGATCTCAAATCCGATATAGTTCATGGCAACAGCTTTGCCATTTGCTTTTAGTTGTAAATGAGAAAGCAGGTATTTTTTGACCAATTCATCCATCATATCTTTCATATTCGGATTGCTCAGATCGGTTTTCTGCTTGTATATTCTGGCTAAAATTGACTCGAAATCGTCTGAAAAGATTCTGCAGCTTATTTCTAAAGTTTTATCCTTAGCATTAACATTTATTTCAGTGGTGCTTACATGCAAAGGATGTTTTATGCCTGCTTTAACCGAACAGCAAGCACAGCATAATAACAAAAGGATATATTTTATTGTATGCATCAATATTAAAGTGTTATAGCAAGCAAAGTTAAGATTTAAAGCTTAAACCAAGCAATTGCCCTAAATAACATAAAAAATTAGTAACAAATTTGGTATTTATGGTTTTGTTTTAAGGATGTTTGGGCTTTTTGCAATTAAAAACATAATTTTAAGCTTTATAAACTATTTTAAATCCAATAGTTAGCTTATTATTTCATGCCGTTGCAAGATTTTATCTTTTATTTTAAATTGGGTTGGGAGCATATTATCAGTGCCGACGCTTTAGATCACCAGCTGTTTGTTTTAGCCCTTGTAGCTATTTACAGCTATGTCAATTTAAAGCAGGTGCTCATATTGGTTACGGCCTTTACTATTGGCCATTCATTTACTTTACTTTTAAGTGTACTGGATATGATCAGGTTTGATAGTAAATGGGTAGAGTTCTTAATCCCCTGTACCATTGTCATTACAGCAATCAGTAATTTGTTCAGAAAAAATTTCTCCTTAAAATCCATTAAAATTAATTACTTTTTGGCATTGGGTTTTGGATTGATCCATGGCATGGGTTTCGCTAATTCCATCAGGATCATGTTGGCAAAAGACCAGAACATTGGCTGGGGATTATTTGGCTTTAATGTAGGGCTTGAGGCAGGACAGATTTTTATGGTGATTATCATTCTTTTAATTACTTTTTTAATTTTCAATTATACCCGCATAAAACGTATGAGTTGGGTTTTATTTATATCAGCAGCTGTATTTAGCCTGGCTTTAAAAATGGCTTTAGAACGAATTCCTTTTTAATAAACCATATAATGAATAAACTATTTACTTTAAGCGGCCTGCTATTCCTTTCTGGAAGTTTAGCAACAGCCCAAAATATTCAGAATAACCCTGGGAGCAACCACGGGAATAAGTTTGAACAGCTGGGCACCATTTTACCTACACCAAACGAACAACGTACTGCCAGCGGGGCACCAGGCGTTAAATATTGGCAACAACGGGCCGATTATAACATTAAATGTGAGCTGGATGAAAAAAAACTGCTGCTTACGGGATCTGAAACCATAAGCTATACCAACAATTCTCCTGACCCCTTGACTTATATCTGGTTACAGCTTGACGAAAACGAGCATAGTACCGATAAGAACGCAAACTATCAGGACGCAACCAGAATGCCAGCTGTAGGAAGTATCCAGTCTTTAGATGAACTGAGTGCTAAGGCAAACAATGGTAATGGGATCAACATCACTAAATTAACAGATGCTACAGGCAAAAACCTAAAATATACGGTTAACAAAACCATGATGAGGGTTGATTTACCGATAGCTTTAAGAACCGGACAGAAATTTATCTTTAACATAGACTGGAACTACAAAATTACCGACAGGATGAGTGTTGGTGGCCGTGGTGGTTACGAGTTTTTCCCCGCAGATGGCAATTACCTGTTTACCATGACACAATGGTACCCACGTTTGTGTGTGTACAGCGATTTTCAAGGCTGGCAGAACCACCAGTTTACAGGAAGAGGCGAGTTTGCTTTAACTTTTGGTGATTTTAAAGTCCAGATGACTGTTCCTGCTGATCACCTTGTTGGTTCAACTGGAGAATGTATCAACTATAGCGCAGTTTTAAACCCTACGCAGTTAAGCAGGTACAATGCTGCAAAAACCGCAGCAGCCCCAATAGAAATCCAAACTTTGGCTGAGGCTAAAACAGCGGAGACCAAAAAATCAACAGCAAAAAAAACCTGGGTTTTCAATGCCAGTAATGTTCGCGATTTTGCATGGACTTCTTCCCGTAAATTTATCTGGGATGCCATGCCACAAAAAATCCAGGCCAACAACAATACCGTAATGTGTATGAGTTTTTATGGAAAAGAAGCTTACAACCTGTACAGTAAATTTTCTACACGTGCAGTAGCACATACCATTAAAACCTATTCAGATTTTACCATTCCTTACCCTTACCCGGTTGCGCAAAGTATCGAAGCAGCCAATGGAATGGAATATCCGATGATTTGTTTTAATTATGGCCGTACGGATGCAGATGGAACGTATAGTGAAAGCACCAAAAACGGAATGCTTGGTGTAATTATACACGAGGTTGGACACAACTTTTTCCCGATGATTGTAAACAGCGACGAACGCCAATGGACCTGGATGGATGAAGGTTTGAACTCGTTTGTTGAATATTTAACCGAAGAGCTTTGGGATAACAAATTCCCAAGTAAAAAAGGGCCTGCCTACACCATTGTTGATTATATGAAACTGCCTAAAGATGAGCTAGAACCCATTATGACCAACTCTGAAAACATTGCTCGTTTTGGCCCAAATGCCTATTCAAAACCAGCTACAGGCCTGAATATACTTCGCGAAACCATTATGGGCAGAGAACTATTCGATTACGCATTTAAAGAATATGCAAAAAGATGGGCTTTTAAACACCCTCAACCGGCAGATCTTTTTCGTACGATGGAAGATGCCAGTGGCGAAGATTTAGATTGGTTTTGGCGAGGTTGGTTTTATGGAACCGATCCGTGCGACATTTCGTTAGACAGTGTGAAATTTGCTAAAGCAGACTTCCCTAAAGAGCTTCCGGCGGCAAGATCAAGAATGATAAAAATTGATAAACCGTTGGTAAATGCTTTTGAGGATATTTCAAAAATCAGAAACCGCGAGGACAAGAAAATTAGCTTTTATGTAGATAAAAATACTGCCGCACAGGATTTTTATTATAAATACGATAGAGGAATGGTGACTGTAGATACTACAGTAGCTACTAAAACAAGTCTTCCATTTTCTGCTGATGTTGTTCCGGAAGCAGAAAAAGGCAAGTATGATAATAAGTTCTTATACGAATTAAGTTTTAGCAATAAGGGAGGTTTAGTGATGCCGATTATTGTAGAATTTACCTATAAAGATGGTACAAAAGAACTTGATCGTATTCCGGCACAAATATGGAGACATAATGAATTGAAAACCGCTAAATTTTATGTAAAAGATAAAGAAGTGGCTTCTATTTTAATAGATCCTTTACTCGAAACTGCTGATATTGACACCTCAAATAATACATGGGGAGGCAAAGGAAAAGAAAGCAAGTTTAAGGCTTACAAAATGAAGGCAAGCACTACTGTAAGGGGCCAGTCGGTTGGTAAAAACCCAATGCAGGCCGCTGCAGGGAAATAATAATTTATCGTCATTTCGAGCGTATTAGAGAAATCTACTCATAAACTCCCCGTTGAACATTCAACGGGGAGTTTTTTATTGAATTTGAGGTAAAATATTCACTAAGAAATTTTTCAGGTTAGTTACCGTTACCTCATTTGAAGATGGGTAAGTTTCACTTTTTGGCGTAATGATGTACTTATGCTTCGGTTCTAAGTCCTTTATACAGCTAATAAAGCCTTTTGATACTGATGGCGCATTTGATAGTTTAATTTCAATACATGCTATTGGTGTAATGCCCTGAACGAGGATTAGATCGCATTCTGCTCCAGTTTGTGTCCTGTAAAAGAAAAGCTCAATCTGCTTTGCTTTCATCTGATAAATCTGCTCAATTACATAGCCCTCCCAGGATGCGCCTACAGCTGGGTGACCAAAAAGATCGTTATAACCTGGAATATTTAATAAACGATGAAGAATTCCCGTATCCCTTATATATGTCTTAGGCGACTTAATTAACCGTTTTTTTGCGTTAACAAACCACGGCTGTAATCGTCTAATCAAAAAACCTCCCTCTAAAAAATCTAAATAACGGTTTACAGTGGGGGCGCTAACGCCTAGCGATCTCGCGAAAGATTCGCCATTAAATAAATTTCCATTTAAATGAGCAAGCATACTCCAGAAGTTTCTGAGGAGCATGGGGGCTAAATCTACACCAAACATCTTTGCTAAATCTCTTTCTACATAGCTTACGATAAAATCATCAATCCACTCTTTGCTAATCGAGTCGTTTTCTGATAGTAGGGATTCTGGAAATCCGCCACGAAACCAGTGCTGTTCGAAACCTATGTGATCCGGTAGTTCAGTTAGTCCGATGGGACATAATTCATTATAAGAAATTCTACCAGCCAGTGTTTCAGAAACTCCTTTGACCAATTCTGGTGAAGCAGAACCTAATAAGATAAATCTTCCCGGTGTTCTTTTAGCATCAATCAATGGGCGTAATAAAGAAAATAATGAAGGTAATAACTGTACCTCATCAATAATTACAGTATGATCTTGGAAGCTTTCGAGAAAAGTGTAAGCATCCTGTAGTTTAGCAACATCCCGGGGATTTTCCATATCAAGGTAGATATAATCATTGCTTAAATCTTTTGCTAATGTCGTTTTTCCGACCTGTCGTGGCCCAAGAATAGCAATTGCAGGAGATTTTTTAAGTCGGTTTCTTAATTGGATTGCAAGATTTCTGATAATTAGCATTCACAAATATATGCATAAACCTAGTAAATCGAAAATTAAACTTTTGATTTACTAGGTTTGTATGTGTTTAAATGCTTAAAAGCGTTATTCTATTTTTATCAAATGGCTTTATAACTTAAGGTTTGTTGTGAATAGATCAATTTTCAACTTTCCTGACTTTCGCCTGTTTTACTCTTTAGTCGTTAATCGTATATTTGATATACTCATGAAATTTAAAATCACCTCAGAATATCAACCCACCGGAGATCAGCCTAATGCCATTAAACAGCTGGTAGATGGTGTAAATGCTAACGAACATTATCAAACTTTACTGGGCGTTACAGGATCAGGAAAAACTTTTACTGTGGCCAATGTAATTGAGCAGACACAAAAGCCTACTTTGATTTTAAGTCACAATAAAACCCTGGCAGCACAGCTTTACGGAGAGTTCAAAAATTTCTTTCCCGAAAATTCGGTAAATTACTTTGTATCCTATTACGATTATTATCAGCCCGAAGCCTTTATTGCTTCGAGCAATACCTATATTGAAAAAGACCTTAGCATTAATGAGGAAATTGAGAAATTGCGTTTACGTACCACCTCATCGCTAATGAGCGGTAGGCGCGACATTATAGTGGTATCATCCATATCATGCATTTATGGTATGGGTAATCCCGAAGATTTTTCACGGATGGTTTTCCGCTTTGGTGTAGGGCTTCGGATTTCGAGAAATGCATTCTTACATAGTTTGGTAGAGATTTTATACTCCCGTACCACAACCGAATTTAAAAGGGGAACTTTTAGGGTAAAGGGCGATACCGTGGATATTTATCCGGCCTATCTGGATCATGCCTACCGCATTTCTTTTTTCGGCGATGATATTGAAGAACTTTCAGCAATCGACCCTGTCTCAGGCAAAACTCTCGAAAAACTGGAAGATATGGCTATTTATCCGGCGAACCTTTTCGTTACGCCAAAAGACCGCTTTAATCAATCTATTTGGGGCATACAGGAAGAATTGGAGATCCGTAAAAACCAATTGATTGCAGATAGACACTTATTAGAAGCCAAAAGGCTGGAAGAACGGACCAATTTCGATATTGAAATGATGAAAGAACTGGGCTATTGTTCAGGGATTGAGAACTATTCGCGTTTTTTTGATGGAAGGCAGCCCGGTATGCGTCCTTTCTGTCTGCTTGATTATTTCCCTGATGATTATTTAATGGTAATTGACGAAAGTCACGTTACCGTTCCGCAGATCAGGGCCATGTATGGTGGAGATAGATCAAGGAAATTATCTTTGGTTGAATATGGGTTCCGTTTACCGGCCGCACTTGATAACCGGCCTTTAAATTTCAATGAATTTGAAGCCCTTGCACCACAAACCATTTATGTAAGTGCTACTCCTGCAGAATATGAACTGGAAAAATCAGAAGGTGTGGTAGTAGAGCAGGTAATCAGGCCGACAGGATTATTGGATCCTGTTATAGAAATCAGACCTGCTATTAACCAGGTTGATGATCTTTTAGATGAAATAGACATTACGATAAAAGATGGTGGACGTGTTCTGGTTACTACGCTAACCAAACGCATGGCTGAAGAATTGACAAAATATCTTGATCGCTTAAACATCAAAACCAGGTACATCCACTCTGAAATTAAAACTTTAGAACGGGTAGAAATTCTTCGTGGTTTACGTTTAGGAGAATTTGATGTTTTAGTTGGCATTAACCTTCTACGTGAAGGTTTAGACTTACCTGAAGTTACATTGGTTGCTATTTTAGATGCAGATAAAGAAGGTTTCTTACGTTCTGAGAAATCATTGATCCAAACCATTGGCCGTGCCGCCCGTAATGATAGAGGACGCGTAATTATGTATGCTGATGGCATTACAGATAGCATGGAAAAAACCATCTCTGAAACGAACAGACGTAGAGATATACAGATTGCATACAACCTTGAACATGGCATTACACCAAAAACTGTCGGAAAATCAAGAGAAGCAATTTTAGAGCAAACATCGGTACTCGATTTCTCTCAGAAAGCAAGCGATAATAAAGCAAGGGCTTATGTCGAAAATGCAGAGATCAGTATTGCAGCAGATCCAATTGTACAGTATATGGGTAAGGCAGAATTGCAAAGGGCAATTGATACTACCCGTAAGGATATGCAGAAAGCAGCAAAAGATATGGACTTTTTACAAGCTGCAAAGCTGCGCGACGAAATGTTTGCGCTAGAGAAAATGTTTAACGAAAAGTTCGGCAAGTAACGATTTAGTTTTAAAGATTGATTTTTAGATAATTTAAATTAGAATTGCTTTTCAATAAGTTATCTAAAAATCATCAAATGAAATCTCTAAAATTAGTTGCGCTGATCGTACTCGGCGCCTTGGGGCTTAAAAGTCATGCCCAAAATGTTACGGCAGTTTCCCTCCCATTGGCAGGTAACGCGTACAGCTCCCTTCATCAGGATGCTGCAAGAACCCTCTCTAACAGTGGAATTGTAAATTGGTCTAACCCAAAAGAATATTTTACAGCATATTTTAGGGTTTCTAAACCTGGAACAGTTGTAATTTCTTTGGGAGATAAAACTATTTCAGAAGGACAATCCACTTTGGAATTTTCCATAAACAATCAACCCCAACAGGTCGTTTTTGATGAAAACAAAACGTTTAATGGTAAAATTGGCGAATGGATTATTAAAGATACCGGCTACGTAGCGCTGACCATTAAAGGGGCAAATAAAAGCGGAGCTACATTTCCCTCCATCCAAACGTTAACCATTAGCGGAACGGCAACAGAAAGTAAAACTGCTTATGTTCAAAACAATGAAGGCAACTTTTTCCATTGGGGCAGACGTGGTCCATCAGTGCATTTAAACTATCAGCAACCGGAAAATATAAATGCAGAGTGGTATTATAACGAAGTAACCGTGCCTAAGGGCGAAGATATTTTAGGTTCTTATTTTATGGCTTGTGGCTTTGGAGAAGGTTATTTTGGCATGCAGGTTAACAGTCCGAAAGAAAGACATATCCTGTTTTCGGTATGGAGCCCATTTAATACCGACGATCCCAAAAGTATCCCCGAATCACACAAAATTAAAATGCTTAAGAAAGGTGAAGGTGTACATACCGGAGAATTTGGCAATGAAGGCGCCGGAGGTCAGAGTTACCTGAACTATATGTGGAAAGCAGGAAATACCTATAAATTCTTGCTGCATGGGTTACCGGGAAAAGATAGCACAACCATTTATACTGCTTATTTCTTTATTCCCGAAATCAATAAATGGCAATTGATAGCCAGTTTTACCAGGCCGCAGACTAAAACCTACTTAAAACGCTTTCATTCATTTTTAGAAAATTTCTCTCCTGCACAAGGTGACTTATCGCGAAAAGTTTTATTTGATAACCAATGGATCCGCGATGAAAAAGGAACATGGACCGCATTAAAATCAGCCCGCTTTACTACCGATAATACTGGTGCAAAAGGCTATCGGATGGATTATCAGGGAGGACTTGATAATGGTGCCTTTTATTTAAAGAACGGTGGCTTTTTTAACGATTATACCACAGCAGGAAAAATCTTTACCAGAACATCAAAGGGGAAGAAGCCGGAAATAGATTTTAGTAAATTACCTTAACATTAAAAATAATTATGGAATTTTGAATGTTTCATCATCATTTTACTACAGCACACATGGACGGGCAAAACAGAAAGGATATTTATCCAGGATTAGAAGTCGGAATCATATTGAAGAAAGATCAGCGATCTGGAAACATCACCTATGGCGTGGTGAAAGATTTGCTTACTTCATCCGCATTTCATTCGAGAGGAATAAAAGTAAGGCTCGAAGATGGTCAGGTTGGCCGCGTAGCTGAAATTGTTGAAGATTGATGAAAAAACTCTACTTTATCCTATTATGTTTTCTACTTACTGGTGGCGCATCGGCACAATTATCTGAATCATTTAAAAGAAAGCCTATTGATGGCAAAAAAAAATCAGGACAAATACCTTGGTATATTTCACCACCAAAGGGGGGAATAATTGCAAATGCACCATTATACGTTATTAATAAAGTTGTAATTGAGAATGGTTATGTGATGGATTTTTTGAGCGCATCAAGTATCAATTCCTTTAAAGTTTTAAAACCTGATGAAGGTGTTAAAATTTATGGGGAAAGCGCAAAAAATGGTGTGATCGAAGTTGGCTTAAAAAATGATGTCAAATTATTATGTTTTACAGATCTGTTTAAAATCTATAAAATCAAAAACAAATATTGGAATCTGCCTATTTTTATTGAAGATAAAAAACTCTCCAGCCATAATGACATTTACCTTTCGAGTGATATTGTTAAAAACGTAGAAGTAATTAAAATAGGTAATGCCTTGGGAAAAGAAAGGTTTTTACAAGTATCAATAAAACCTTTATAACCTTATTTGCGTATTATATTTGTAATCAGATTGCAATTAAAGGCTAAGAAAGTAACAAAATAAATGTTACGACGTCTATATTTGTAACAACAGTAATTTAAAGAATGATAAGTTTAGTAAAATTCATTTTCATCACAATATTGGTACTTTGGCTGATCAGAATGTTGATTAGGTTAGTTCTGCCAATGTTATTTAATAACCTGGCCAGCAAAATGCAGAGTCAGGCTACAGGGCAGCAACAACAAAGACGATCAAAACCAGAAGGCTCTATTTCGATAGATTACATGCCCCCAAAACCCGATCAAAGTAAAACAGATAAACTCGGCGACTTCGTAGACTACGAAGAAGTGAAATAAAACTAAACCCTGAACTTGTTTCGGGGTTTTTTGTTTAAATTAAACATACAATCATTCTTAGCATACATTATTTCAGCTTGAAATTTGATTATCTCATTTCTTCCCTCAATAAGTTTCAACATATATTTTTTAAGAAATATTTTTTCTACAAGCCGGCCTAATAAGCCAGCCGCTGCCTGAAATTCAAAAACATCAGTCATTTCTGTCTGAGAATCTATTATTTTAAACTGGTGCTGATGGTGGAGTTTTTTAAAGGGGCCTTTAACCATCTCATCTACAAAGAGTGTTGGATATTCCATTATGCTAATCTTATTTGTCATTTCGAAAAGAATGCCGAAGTGCCTGGCGCTCCAGGTAACTGACTCTCCAAATCGATCATACCACTATTTTTTCCGGCTATTGCTTTTTCTTCAGACGATTTCATTGACTGTAAATGAAGATCAATACTTCTAGCGAGATCAAAACAGCGCCCGATCGGTGCATTAATCAATGTTTTTATGATAACTGTGGACATACACTTCCGTTTTAGCTACAATTACCTTACTGTTTTCTGCTCAGCGCTGCCATTGCCTCATCAATCTTTCCGTATCTAAACTTAAATCCACTATTTAGTAGTACTGCTGGCTTAACCCACCTACTTTTTAAAATCAGTTCCGTTTCCGTTCCGATGATTTTTGCACCAATGGCCAATAACCAGGCTGGAGTAGGCAAGCCGAAATTGCAACCAAAGGCCTTTCTGATGCTGCGCATAAAAGCATGGTTTTTAATTACTTCTGGTGCTGTGCAGTTTACAATTCCTTCAATTTCAGGATGATTAAGTAGCCATGCTACACTACCTGCAGCATCCTCTTCGTGCACCCAGCTCATGTACTGTTCGCCATCGCCCTGTTTACCACCCATACCTAATTTCACCAGCTTAAGTAAGCGTGGAAACGCCCCGTCTTTCAGACCTAAGACAATACCCATTCTAAGGGCTATTTTTCGGGTATTAGGCGTATCTGTTTCAAAAAAGCTATTTTCCCAGGCTTTGCAAACTTCAATAGAGAAACCTTCACCGATTTCGCCTGTTAACTCATCTTGTGGATGGTCTTCGGCATGGCGGTAAATGGTTGCAGAAGTAATATTGATCCAAAGTTTTGGCGGATTTTCCATTTCTTCGATCGCTTTGCCCAGTAAATGGGTGGGGATCAATCTTGAATTAAAAATTTCTTTTTTGTTTTTTTCAGTATACCTGCAGTTTACATTTTTACCGCAAAGGTTGACCAAGAGGTCAGCTCCTTGTAAGCTGTGGGCCCACCCATCCATATTTCTACCATCCCATACCAACGTTTTAATATTGCCCGTTTTAGCTTGTGCTTTTCTGGACAGAATGGTCACTTCATCAGCGAGGCTGCTAAAATAGTTCGCGAATACACTACCCAAATAACCATTTCCACCGGCCAGTACAATTTTTCTGTATTTCATGATATAATTATAAAATTAAGATTAAACCCAAAACAATTAAGCGGTAAAGTGCCCAGGTAATGCTCATCAACCAACCTAGCTTTAATAATTTACTTCTACGGATATGTTCTAAAAACATCAGTCCCACAACCATTAAAAAATACAATAGAAAAAATAAAGGCAGAAAGCTGAAGTATTTTGCCAGAATTATAATAGGCAACAGTAAAAGCGAACCTGCGAAAGAAATGGTCATCATATTCCCAAAGTAATCCCAAAGTTTTTCTTTTCTATAAAAGCTAATGATTATACCTTGGAAAAATAGCTGGCTACCACAGATTAAATATTCCCGGTATTTACTGCCCAATGGCACAAAATCGGTAAGGAGATGCGCATAATCTGTTAAGATATAAGCAGTAATAATCCAGGTTATTAGTAGGAAGGCAATGCGGTAATGGAGTTTAAAAGTTGGTTGTATGGTGTTTTCTTTAACTGCTGCCGGAATAATCACTTTGCGGTTGTAAGAAATAAATGCATAAAATTTGCGCATCAGATAAACAAATGGACTAAACAAAAATAGGGGCTTAAATAAGGGCATAGCGTATGCAATAATTTTGAACAAACTCTGGATGCCGTAAGTAACTTCGCCGGTTTCGGTATTAACGAGCGCAATTTCATTGGCAGCCCTTTGCTGATCTACCAGTGGGCAAATGTTTTGTGGCATTTCCTGGTAGGCCGCACGACCATCTTGAGCCAAAATACCTGTTTTTACAAAAGCTTTGGTATAGGCATAACACATCGGGCATTCATTGTCAAATAAAATTATGTGGTTTTTAAGCGTTTTCATTTTATTTAAATTTTAATACTTTCAGTAAAAAATGAAAGATGTAGTTAAAAAATTAAGCCGAACTTAAGGGTAAGGCTTTTTTGGGTTTAGCGTTTAGTGGTTAGGGTTTATCATTTAAGGTGAATATGTCTTGATACTCAATACTTACTACTCGATACTTGCTACTCCTGTCTCACGTCTCCCCTCTTCCCTTTCAAATCTATTTAAACACCTTGAGCACCGATCCCCAGAACCAGCTTTCTTCAGCCTTAAGCATCGTTTCTAAAGTTTTATCTACGTTCCCGGCTAATTTATTAATGTCTTTTATCGATTTTTTGAAGGTAACGAACTCTGGATCTTTCTCATCGCCATTAACGGTAGATAGTTCGTTTAAAATTTTTAAAACGGGTTCCAATTCTCTTTTTTTGCGCTCTTTAGCCACCTGTCTGGCAATATTCCAAACATCCTTATCAGCGAAAAAATATTCTTTCCGCTCACCGGCCTTATGTTGCTTTTCAATAAGTCCCCAACCAATCAGGTCGCGGAGGGTCATGTTCGCATTGCCCCTCGAAATACTGAGCTGCTCCATAATTTCTTCGGTGGTTAACGCTTCAGGCGAAATTAACAACAGCGCATGTACCTGGGCCATGGTGCGGTTAATTCCCCATTCTGAGCCTAATTTACCCCAAGCTTCTATAAACTTTAATTTTGCTGTTGCTAATTCCATATACAAATATAAAGTTATTTTTAAACTTTCAAAAATTATTGAAACTTTATTTAATTGAAAATATTTTATTGTTTATGCTTCAATTCGTCGAGTACCTTTTGCCAGTTATTGGCGTTGCCACTTACATTTTTTAACAGATCGTTTTGTACAGGATCAAAATAAACCGATAACCTTAATACCGGCAAGGCCAGGCTGGGTTTAAACATTGTTCCGGGAGCAAATCCAGGCTCATTGTTCTTTGCTCGGTCGCGGTCGAATTTAACGGTTGTATTTACGTATTCTTCGTGTTGTTTTTCACCATTAATGTACGGGATCAACCATTCTATAGATTTTTTGATCGAAGACCCTTTAGGCGACTCATAGGTATAAAAATTGGGCCCCTTCGCTCTGTCGATCATAATGGCCAACTTTAGCATAGGTTCAAGATCGTAAATGTGGTAATGCATGGCATCGCGCTCTTTAAAATCCAAACTTGTTCCGTCAGCATATAGATTGATATTGATGTGGCTTATTAAATTGTCGGTGGTCCACTTAATAAAATCCTGATTGTTTAAGGTGTAACCGATTTCGCCAACTTCTTTTAAGCGGTGTGCATTCCAGTTATTAATGGCAGTGGCTCTTCCTGTTTTCATCCGCTTGCTATTAATTTCTGCCCAAGCCGTTTCAGTTAGCCATTGTTCAACCCGTTTTTTATCTGTGCCTGGGATATCTTTTTTAATCAGATCGTAGGCTTCAATGGCCTTATCCAGATTGGTATCGTCAATAGGATCGCCATTTGGTTTATTGATTTTGGCCCATGCCCCAAGAAATTCTACACATTTGTTTAAATATTTTCCATCACCGGTAATACGGTATTGTAAGGCCAGTGCAAACATTTTATTCATGTCTGCCAGGGCTAACCTGGTTTTCTCTTTTTTCGGATTTCCCTGTAACAATCCTTCAGTCCGGATGGTATCAATTGGGTTGGGTTGCTCGGTTAAATAATTTAATGTCGATTTTTCAAAGCCCAGGTAGAGTTTTTTGGTCTCCCCGTTATTTTTGATCTGTGTTTTTAGCTTTTTAATTTCATCATTATTTAAACTCACTAGCTGAGAAAATGAAGAAAAAGATAATAAAGCAAGAGCAGCTGTAACGACAAACTTTCTCATAATAAATAGATTGAATTTTTATTCTTTNTTACAAATCTAATTTTTTATTCAGCATGCATTTAATTTATTACTTTTTTATACCGCCCAATTTTTTATTTTTGACGTTCGTTTAAACTTAAACAAACCTNAATGAATAACTGGTTTAATAAAAATGGCATTCACTTAGCCATTATTGCATTTTTTGTAGTCATNACTTTTGCCTACTTCAGTCCTGTTTTGGTAGGTAAAACCCCCGCGCAAAGCGATGTGATCCAATCACAAGCTATGCAGAAGGAAATTATGGACTTTAAAGAAAAGGATGGAAAGGCACCACTATGGACCAACCAGATGTTTGGTGGGATGCCCGCCTATCAAATTTGGGTTCCTTATGCCTATAATGGGGCTACTTATGGAATTGCTTTAATTACTAAAGCCTTGCCAAATCCAACAGGTACGGTTCTTCTGTTGCTGTTAGGCGCTTATTTTTTGTTTATTGTGTTAAAGGTTAATCCATGGCTCGCTGCGGCAGGTGCAATTGCCTTTACATTTACGATGTACAATTTTGTGTTAATTGCAAGTGGGCATAGTAGTAAGGCATTGGCAATTGGTTTTTTCGCGCCAATAATAGCTAGTATATTGTTAACCTTAAGGGGTAGATATTGGTATGGAGCTAGTTTAACAGCGCTATTTTTAGCCCTTGAGATAAGAACTAATCACGTTCAAATGACATACTATTTGATGCTCGCTATTTTTATATTCGTTATTGTAGAATTTTACCAGGCATTTAAGAATAAAACGGTTTCAAATCTATTAAAATCTTTTGCTTTTCTTGCTTTTTCGGTGGCTATTGCTTTAATGATTAATGCAAGTTTATTATGGTCTACTGCAGAATATGCGAAAGAAACAAACCGAGGCAAATCTAATTTAACCGCTACAGACGCCGCACCGGCTGAAAAAGGGGCGGGCATGTCGAAAGAGTATGCTTACCAATGGAGCCAGGGGGTTGGAGAGAGCTTTACCTTTTTAATTCCGGATTTATACGGTGGTGCTTCGGGAGTAGATAAATTAGTAAAACCTGAAGGTAATATGTATAAAGCTGTTGCCGAAATTACAGGCGATGACCCTACTCAAACTGCACAAGCTATCCAGCAATTGGGAGGGCAATTAAATATGCAACAGTATTGGGGGGAGAAACCATTTACACAAGGCGGCTATTATTTCGGTGCAATTATCTGTTTCTTATTTGTTTTTGGCTTATTAATTGTTCGCAGCCAGTTAAAGTGGTGGATATTGGCAACCACAGTTTTATTCATTTTGCTTTCTTTTGGACGTCACTTCCCACTGGTAAGTGATCTGTTCTTCGATTATTTCCCGCTTTATAATAAATTCAGAGCGGTTGAATCAATTTTGGCAGTAGTTGGTTTAATGGTTCCGATATTGGCAATTTTAGCGATCAAGGAAATCCAGGATGGAAATACAGACCAAAAGATATTGATTAAAAAATTAACCTGGTCTGCTGCTATTACTGGAGGTTTTGCTTTAATTGTAGCCATCGTGCCTACAATGTTCTTCAGTTTTAAAGCATCAAATCATATGCAGATTGTGCAGGCTTTAACGCAGACTTTGCAAAATAATGCTGCTATCGCGCAAAAGATAGCGAATGGATTAGTTGAAGATAGAATTGCAATAGGACGTGCAGATGCTTTGCGTTCATTCTTTTTTGTACTTATTGGTTTCGGAATAGTTTGGGCATTTATTACTAAGAAATTAAATGCACAACTGGCTTTAGGCTTATTAGGACTGGCTGTTTTGGTAGATATGTGGCAGGTGGATCGTAGGTATTTAAATAACCAAAACTTTGAATACAAAAAAACAGCTTCAGACTTCTTTAAGCCAAGAGACGTTGATAATTTTATCATGGCTGATAAAGATCCTAATTTTAGGGTATTTGACGCTTCTATAAATACTTTTAGCGATGCCAGTACCTCTAATTTTCATAAAACAATCGGTGGTTATCATGCCGCTAAACTGAAACGTTTTGATGAGCTCATTCAGCATCAATTTACTAAAAGTGTTAACCAGGACGTTCTGGATATGTTAAATACGAAGTACATTATTACACAGGATCCGCAAAACGGATCCTATAAAATGCAGCGCAATGCAACGGCTGCAGGTAATGCCTGGTTTGTACAAAGTGTTCAGTTTGCTAAAAACGCTGACGAAGAAATGAAGGCAATCAGCAGTTTTGATGCGAAGAAGGAGGCTATAGTTGACGAAAGCTTCAAAAAATCGATCGATACCAAACGTTTAGGAACCGGTCAGGAAGGTTTTATCAAATTAACGACTTACAACCCTGATCATTTAACTTACGAATATTCAACCGCTAAAGACGTGATAGCTGTATTTTCTGAGATCTATTATGATAAAGGCTGGAAAATGTATATCGACGGAGTTGAGAAGCCATACTTCAGGGCTGATTATGTTTTACGTGCAGCCCAGTTAGAGGCAGGTAACCATAAACTTGAGTTTATTTTCCACCCAACATCGTATTATACTGGAGAGAAAATCTCTTTAGCAGGATCGATCTTGTTATTAGCCGGATTAGGTTTTGGCTTTTACTCAGAAGAAAAGAAGAAAAAGAAAGTAGTTAAAGCTTAATATTTCTTTAAATAGATTTAAGCCCCGTAGGATTATAATCTTGCGGGGTTTTTTGTTACCTGTGTTTTTTGCCGCGGAAACGCAGAAACATGGAATAACTCCCTCTAGGTTTGTCAATCCTGAGGATTAATTTATTGTATAAAAATCAATAAGAGTGAAAGATAAATTTTTAAGTAGGTAATATCCTCGGAGAGATCGTCATACCTAACTTGATTGGGAACCACGGAGTGCTCATGAATGCCGATAAGAAGAGGAAAACTCATGAATAATATTAAAGCGATTGCATTAAGATTAGCTTCGCTGAGCACTTTGTGGTTCCCGTCTACGTCTATCGTGCGGACACATCTCTGAGAGTTTACATTTGTCTTCAGTGTCGCTGCCTAGGTCGATAGTCATGCTAAATTTATTTTACAAGTAGAAATTGTGTTTTCAATTGTCTTGTAGCTACTACGTGGTCAGCATCTTTCCTGCTAATAGCAAGCTTTAATATCTTAAAAACTATACTTTGGAGATAAATGTTGTTGTTCTCCTCTCTATGCCGCGGGGCATGGTAGTTTTTAGCGGGTCACATTGTTTTTATTTGTGCTCAAGAATGCTGTCGCATTTTGGAGCGCCAAAGTACCCAAAGCGCTTTGTCAATCCAGGAATGAGCCTTTTGCGCAATCTCAGGCGCATCAAAAAAAACAGCGACACTTCGTTTAATCAGTCGTGTTTGTGTCCTTTTTGGCCTGATTGAGCCCTGCGGGGTTTGTGTTCAATTTTTTTTTAAAAATTAAACCATCGGTTATGAACACAAAACCACTGCGTTTCAGCAATGATGGCTGTGAGTGATGAACCAATGACTAATGAACTATTGAACCAGACAAACCCCTCGAATGTCATTTTAACATTCTTTATCAAATAGAATAATAATTTAACAATGTCGTAACATTTGTTTGATATACAGAGTCTTACCTTTGTAATGTAAATCAGGTGATATGTTAGAGTCATTCTTTGCCGTATGCTTATTAATTGTTGTACTTTATTTCTTTAGCCCTTTTGAGGTAAAACTCGATGAGGAAGAAGAATGGTAGCACAACTAATTTATCTCTAAACTGCTTTAAAATGGCGGTAACAATATCCTTCCCCCCTAAAATTTCCCTTTTATGGATAAAAGAAATATCGATGTAGTCGTAATCTCCGATGTACATTTAGGAACTTATGGCTGCCATGCCAAAGAACTTTTAAAGTATCTGAAAAGCATTAAACCCAAAATATTGATACTAAATGGCGATATCATCGATATCTGGCAGTTTAGTAAAAGTTACTGGCCTGAGTCGCACATGAAAGTAATCCGTAAACTGATGAAATTTGTTTCAGAGGGTGTTCAGGTGCATTACCTGACCGGTAACCACGATGAGATGCTGCGCAAATTCGATGGCATGGAGATGGGGACTTTTCACCTTCAAAATAAGCTGATTTTAGAGCTTGATGGTAAAAAAGCGTGGTTTTTTCATGGTGACGTTTTTGATGTCACCATGCAGCATTCTAAATGGCTGGCTAAATTGGGAGCGGTTGGTTACGATACGCTGATCCTTATTAATAGTTTCGTAAACTGGGTGCTTACCGCATTTGGAAGGGAAAAGATGAGCTTTTCGAAAAAAATCAAAGCTAAGTTTAAAGATGCCGTTAAGTTTATTAATAGTTTTGAACAAACTGCAGCAGAACTGGCCATCGAAAAAGGTTATCAGTATGTTGTTTGTGGTCACATTCATCAGGCCGAGCAACGCGAAATTGCCACTGAAGATGGAAAAGTAACTTACCTGAACAGCGGCGATTGGGTAGAAAGTTTAACCGCGTTAGAATATCAGGATAAAAACTGGACGGTATTTAAGTATGAGCATCAACATTTTACAAAAGATCAGTTGGATGAGGGAATTCTTTCTGATGCTGAAGATTTAAAAAGTAAACTCGACATAAATATTCTTTTACAGAATATAAAATATGAAATTGCCCAATAATTTTAGATATTCGGGCATAAATGAAGATACTTTACGCAATACAGGGAACAGGTAACGGTCATATCAGTAGAGCCAGGGAAATTATTCCTTTGCTTCAAAAATATGGCGAATTGGATATTCTAGTGAGTGGTACCCAGGCCGATGTGAAACTCAGTCAACCCGTAAAATACCAATTACATGGTTTCAGTTTTATCTTTGGAAAAAAAGGTGGTGTAGACCATTTTAAAACCTGGCTAAACATGAACCTTTTCCGTTTTAGGAAAGATATGAAGCAGCTGCCACTTAAAGATTACAATCTAATCGTTAACGATTTTGAACCAGTAAGTGCCTGGGCCTGTAAACTGCAGGGTATAGAATGTGTCTCTTTAAGCCATCAGGCTGCATTTAAATCTAAAAAAGTACCGCGCCCTAGAACTTTAGACTGGGGCAAGCTTATTTTGAGCCGTTATGCACCTACCAAATACCACATTGGCTTTCATTTCGATCGCTACGATAGTTTTATTCATACTCCGGTAATCAGGGCAGAAATCCGAAATCTGAAAAGTGAAAATTTAGGGCATTATACGGTATATCTTCCGGCCATTGACGATAAACGTTTGGTAAAGCTTTTTACACAATTACCAAATGTTACCTGGCAGGTTTTCTCTAAACACAACAAAGTTGCCTATCAAGAAGGAAATGTTTTTGTTGAGCCGGTTAATAACGAGAAATTTAATAAAAGTTTGGCTACCTGCGAAGGGTTATTTACCGGTGGAGGCTTCGAGGGTCCGGCAGAAGCACTTTATTTGAAGAAAAAATTATTGGTAGCCCCTATGCGTTTCCAGTTTGAACAGCAATGCAATGCTTATGCTTTAAAACAGTTTGGCTTACCGGTAATTTGGGGCAGTACACATAACTGGCTACCGATTGTTAAAAACTGGGTAGAGAATCCTCAAAGGCACGAATTTAATTTCCCAGATGAAACGGCGCAGATCATCGATGATATGGTGAAGAAATACGCGAGGGTTAGTCTGGAGTCTTAAGTAGGTAGTCCAGAGTCGACTATTCTCATTTTGTCATACAATACTGAGCATAATCGAAGGACCTCCAATGAATCTAGTCACTAGAGTTACCTGTTTGATTTTGAAAATGAACGCTGGTAGCTTTTGGCTTGTACAGCCCCGTCATTCGCTATAGCCCGATGAAGGATCGGGGGCTGCCGCTACTCCCGGGTTTATTTAACGCAAAGCAGCGCTTTTGGGGATGGTTAGCTATAAATCGCCATAGTACCTTCCCATTACCTATTCGCTTTGATCTCTAGGCTTATTTTAATCAGTGGCACTGTACTGCTTAACCTAAACCTGACAGAAGCGGGCACCGAACGCTTGAGGTAAAGCGGATGGCAGGGCTACCGGAAGCGAAACGAACAGGAAGCTGCTTTTCAAAACAAGAGCATCATTATTTAACATTTTTGCTTTTTACCTATTAATCAATCTTCGACTCCGCTCAGACTGACAAAGCTTAACAATATTTTTAATAATTCATTGGAGGTATAAATCCTCTCTTTGGTTTCTCCGCTTTAAGCTTTGATCTTTCTCCTTCCGCTCAATACTCATCGCCATCCGCTCTTCATCTTTCTTTCCCTACTCTTAAATTATTTTCTTTACTTTGCCTACTCTTTTAAAGGCATGATTAATCAGTTTAGAAAGCTAAATCCAATTAACCTCGTATTCTTGCTGGCATACACGTTCTTTTTGCGTATTGCCATTTTTCAGGAAACGCATGATAAGCTGAACTTTGATTTTTTGGAACCTTTTGCCCGCTTGCTAATCAATATTGATCTAGATAATGCCTTTACGCCATATTCCAATATTTTTATTGCGGCACTTTTGGTTTATGTACAGGCTTTAATTTTCAACAGGGTTGTAAATAACCATAATTTATTGGCCAAACCCAGCTTCCTTCCGGGGCTGATGTTCATAACAGGAACAAGCTTGTTTATGCCTTTTATGATCCTAAGTCCGGCATTGTTATGCAACTTCCTGTTGATCTGGATTATAGATAAGTTTTTAAAACTGGGTAAGAGTGCGAATTCCATTACCACTGTTTTCGATATCGGGATGATTATTGCCGTTGGTACACTAATTTACTTTCCGTTTATGACCATGTTAATGATGATCTTTTTAGCACTGTTGCTTTTTAGATCATTTAATTGGCGCGAGTGGGTGGCAGGTTTAATTGGTTTTATAACCGTTTTCTTTTTTTTGGCTGTATTTTATTACTGGAATGATAATCTAAGTTCCTTTTATCAGATATGGAAGCCATTGGGTAATAAGTTTCCTTCGGTATTTAAAATCAACTATAACGATTATTTGGTACTCATCCCGGTTACGGTAATTATCATACTGGCATCACTACAGCTCCGGGAAAATTTCTTCAGGAGTTTTATCAGTACCAGGAAAAGTTTTCAGCTGTTATTTTTTATGTTTATTGTTTCTGCAGCTAGTTTTTACCTGAAACCCGATTTCAGGACCTGGCACTTTTTGCTTTGTGTACCACCAGGATCGGTACTGTTGGCGTACTATTTTAGCAACGCCAAAAAACGTTGGTTTTACGAAACATTGTTCGTTTTATTTGTGCTTTCGATACAGTATTTTCTGTTTGTTTAACCTTTTTTAACAAATAACAAGAACGAAACTTAACAAAGATTAATAGCTTTGTGGATGATTTTAGAATTAAAGCTTTTTAGTTTTAATTAAGATGGATAAAAAATGGAATCTTTGGAATTTCTAAGAACATATTATTTGCAGTGGGAGATTTTAAATGCGTAGACTAAGCATTGATATTGGAAATTCTGCTGTTAAAGTTGGTGTTTTTGCAAATAAAGAAATTGTTCACCATCAGCGTTTCAATAAAATTGGAATACTTGACCTGGCTCAATTGATTGAGAAGTTTTCGCCAGCTAAATCTATCATCAGTAGTGTTAACCAGGAAATTGGGCCATTAGAAGTATTTTTAAGAAAGCATACAGAGTATATCCGTTTTTCAACGCTATTGGCGAATGGAGTACAAAATAGGTATAAAACGCCAGTTACTTTGGGATTAGATAGGTGGGCTGCTATTTTGGGTGCAAATGGTTTGTATCCAACAAATGCGAGTTTGGTGGTTGATGCCGGGACCTGTATTACTTATGATGTTTTAAGTAGCGCTAAGGAATATTTTGGTGGCAGCATAAGTCCGGGGATTAAAATGCGGTTTAGGGCGGTACACGAATTTACTGGCCGTTTGCCTTTGGTGGAGTGGGATTCAAATGAAGATATTGTGGAAGGTATTGATACGCAATCGGCAATCAAGAACGGCGTTTTACAGGGAATAATAAGCGAAATTGAAGGCTTTATCGCCTTAAATAATAAAAAAGAAAGTGCTCTGAAGGTAATTATAACAGGGGGAGATGCTAATTTTTTGTATAAACAATTACAAAACAGCATCTTTGCGCCTCAAATTATAAAAGATCCTTACTTAGTATTAAAAGGATTAAATGAAGCTATTGCAGATTAAAATGTACAAAAGAATA